>Ga0255760_10000197_pt1 | contig 59260 bp, 70 predicted proteins | sample 071ome_25_FD_179960 | JGI IMG/M metagenome (GOLD analysis project Ga0255760, IMG submission 179960) | Coastal salt marsh microbial communities from the Groves Creek Marsh, Skidaway Island, Georgia - 071410BT metaG (version 2) | ecosystem: Environmental > Aquatic > Marine > Intertidal zone >...
GCCAGTTACCTGCTCAATTTGGTGGTGCATATCAAGTTACAGCTGGACAAGGTAGAGTAGGTCAATTTGTTGTGTTGATAGTTATGTTTTTTCTTATGATAGTTGGAATAATCTTTGTTGAACAAGGTCAGAGAAGAATTCCTATTCAATTTGCTAAACGTATTAGAGGTAGAAAAGTCATGGGGGGTCAGAGCACGTACATTCCAATAAAAGTTAATAGTGCAGGTGTGATACCAGTCATATTTGCAACAAGCATTCTATTCTTTCCAGCTCTTGTCGCGACTTCCTTGCCACAAGACAACTCTGTAACAGCAGCTATTAGAAATTGGATCGACATAAACTTAGCCAATTCCCAAGGAACAACATGGTTTTACATTTTCTTTCTTGGAATTTTGATTATCTTTTTCACATATTTTTATACAACAATTCAATTCGATCCAGTAAGACAATCAGATATGATCAGAAGACAAGGTGGATTCGTTCCTGGAGTTAGGCCAGGTATTTCTACAACAAATTATCTTTCACATATCATCAATAGAATTACATTGCCGGGATCAATATTTTTAGCTTCTGTTGCAGTCCTTCCATCAATTGCTTCAGCAATCTGGGATATACCACTTGGATTTAGTGGAATATCTATTTTAATCACAGTAGGAGTTGCAATTGAGACGATGAAGCAGATAGAAAGCCAATTGAGTATGCGCAATTACGAAGGATTTATTGATTGAGTAAATTATTTATTTTTCTCGGGCCACCTGGTGCGGGAAAGGGAACTCAAGCTTCTCAAATATCCAAAAATTTTAACCTTGCACATATTTCTACAGGTGAAATGCTAAGAGAACATGTAACCAACCAAACTGAGTTAGGTAAAAAAGCTAAAAACTTATTGGATGAAGGCTTGCTTGTTCCAGACGATTTAGTCATTAACATGCTAGTTGAGCGTTTATCACACTCAGATTGTAAAAATGGGGCAATATTAGATGGTTTTCCAAGAACCTTAGGTCAGGCAAAAAGTTTACAAAATATTAGTGAAAATTTTCCAATTAATAAAGTTTTTGTATTTGAAGCTGACAATGAAGAATTAATTAAGAGAATTTTATTACGTGGTGAAGTAAGCGGAAGGTCTGATGACACTGAAGAGTCAATTAAAGTTAGGTTAGATGTTTACAATTCTGATACAGCACCATTAGTTAACTATTATCAAGAACAACAATTAGTGACAACAATTAATGCTATTGGAGAAATCGAAGATATTTATAATGCAATTGCTCTTCATTTTAATAATTTATGATCACCTATAAAACAAGAGAAGATTTTCAAAAGATGAAAAATGCTGGAAAAGTAGTTTCTAACATTCATTATGAAATTTATAAAAATACAAAAGAAGGCATGACGCTTAAAGATTTAGATGATATTGCAAAAAATATAATTGAAAAATCAAAAGTTGTTTCAAGTTTCTTAGGGTATCCACAGCCAGGTGCTATAGATTATCCTGCCTATATATGTGCTTCCCCAAATGATGTGATTGTTCATGGAATACCAAACTCAACAATAATTAAAGATGGAGATATTTTATCTATTGATGTAGGAGTATCATACGAAGGATATCATGCTGATGCAGCGTTTTCATTTGGCATAGGTAATATTTCTCAAGAAGAAAAAAAATTGCTTGATGTAACTAAATTTGCTCTAGCTGAGGCTGTAAAACTTGTTAAAGATGGACAAAAACTTGGAACAATCGGACATAAAATTGACAAAATTGCAACTAGAAACAACTTTGGTAACGTTAAAAATTATGTAGGTCATGGAATTGGTCAAGAAATGCACGAAGAACCTCAAGTTCCTCATTACGGCAAAAAAAATAGAGGATTTGAATTAAAAACAGGTATGGCCATATGTATAGAGCCAATGTTTAACCTTGGATCTGAGGACACAAAAGTTGATGAGGATGGTTGGACTGTTCGTACAATTGATGGCAAAAAGTCTGCACATTTTGAACATACTATTGGCTTAACTGAAGATGGAGTTTATGTTTTTACAGAAAACTTATTTTAATTTTGTGTTTGTATTGGTTTCAAATCGCACTAATCTAGTTAATCGGTCACTAAATCAAGGCTAATTTTGGTAGAAAAAGAAAAAAACATAATTAAAGTCCAAGGGACAGTTATGGAGACACTACCAAATGCATCATTTAAGGTGCAACTTGAAAGTGGAGCTGAAATATTGGCTCATGTGTCCGGAAAAATGAGAATGAGGTATATAAGAATTTTACCTGGGGATGTAGTTGAGATGGAAGTATCACCATACGATCCAACCAGAGGTAGGATAATTTGGAGACATAAATGAAGGTCAAAGCAAGTATAAAAAAAAGAGGACCTAACGATCAAATCGTTAGAAGAAAAGGTAAGCTTTACGTCATTAACAAAAAAAATCCTCGAAATAAACAAAGGCAAGGTTAATTAAATGGCACGTATTTCTGGTATTGATATTCCAAGAGAAAAACGAGTAGTTGCATCTTTGAGATATATTCATGGGATTGGTCCAAAACGAGCAGAAGACATTTGTACTGATTTAAATATTGATCCAAGCACTAGAGTAAGTAATTTAACAAATGATGAAGTTGCGCAGATAAGAAAATATATTGAAGCAAATTTTAGAGTTGAAGGTGATTTAAGAAGAGACGTATCTCAAAACATAAGAAGAAAAACAGAGATAGGAACGTATCAAGGATTAAGACATAGAAATGGTTTACCTGTACGTGGACAAAGAACTCATACGAATGCTAGAACTCGAAAAGGTCCACGATTTGCTATAGCTGGAAAGAAAAAGGCAACTAAATAATGGCTGATCAAAAAACAAAAAAGAAAACTAAAAAGAATATTCCTACAGGTGTAGCTCACATTAAAGCAAGTTTCAACAATACAATAATTAACATTTCAGATTCATCGGGACAGACTTTAGTTTGGACTTCCGGAGGTTCGGTTGGGTTTAAAGGTTCTAGAAAATCTACACCTTATGCTGCTCAAGTCGCAGCTGAAGAAGCAGTTAGAAGAGCAACTGAGTTTGGTGTACACAAAATTGACATAATAATAAGTGGTACTGGTGCTGGAAGAGAAACAGCTGTTAGAACTTTACAAAACATGGGTATGGATGTTGGGTCAATTAAAGATATAACCCCAACACCTCACAATGGTTGTAGACCGAAAAAGAGGAGAAGAGGGTAATGGCAAGATATACAGGACCTAGAGTCAGAATTGCTAGAAGAATCGGTTTTAACGTATTTGAAAACAGAAAGGGCGATAAAGCTTTACAAGATAGGCCATATCCTCCAGGAGAAAATGGCAGAAAAAGAACAAGAGAAACTGATTACGGTACTCAGCTTAAAGAAAAGCAAAAAGTTAGATATATGTATGGAATTCTTGAAAAACAATTTAGAAATTATTATAAAGAAGCTTCAAGAATGCAAGGTATTACTGGTGAAAACTTACTTTACTTATTAGAGTCTCGTTTAGATAATTTAATCTATAGATCTGGATTTGCTTCTACAAGACCTCAAGCTCGCCAATTGGTTTCTCATAGACATTTTAAAGTTAATGGTAATTTTGTAGATGTACCTTCTTACCATGTGAAACCTGGAGATGAAATTACAATCAAAGATTCAAGTAAGGATTTAATTATTATTCAACATACTATTGATACAGGACAAGACCGAGTTATCCCAAGTTGGATTGATGTTGATAATAAGAATAAATCTGTGAAGGTTGTTGCTTCACCTTCTAGAAATGACGCAAGTTCACAGATTGAAGAACAATTAATAGTAGAGCTTTATTCAAAATAAACATTTGAGAGGAGAAATAAAAAAATGTTAATGTTGCAAAGACCAGAAATTACTCAAGAAGACCTAGGAAATAATAGAACAAAATTTGTGATAGAACCTTTGGAGCCAGGTTTTGGACTAACTCTTGGAAACACAATGAGAAGAGCTTTGTTATCAAGAGTTCCAGGTGTTGCTGTAACCGGCATAAAAATAAATGGAGTTAATCATGAATTTACTGCAATACCAGGAGTTGTAGAAGACGTCCTTGACTTGTTACTTAATTTAAAACGATTAGTTCTAAAAGTTGAAGATCAAGAATCCCATACTTTAACAGTTAAAGCAAAAGGTCCAGGAGAGGTATTAGCTTCACAAATTCAATGTCCATCAGGTGTTGAAGTGGTTAATACAAATCTTAAAGTTTGTACTTTAGCTGATAACGCTACCTTAGATATGGAAGTAACAATCGCTCACGGTGTTGGATATAGACTTGCTGAAAAAAATAAAACAAGTGACTCAAGTTTTATTCCAATAGACTCAATTTTTTCACCGATTGTAAAAGTTAGCTATGGAGTTTCACCAACCCAAGTAGGACAAGTGACTGATTATGACAAATTAACATTAGATGTTGAAACAGATGGATCGATTGAACCAAGCGAAGCAATTTCTTCAGTAGGTAAAACTTTAGGGGAGTTATGGAAGCTTTTTGCAGATATTGATGAAGGTGTTGGTTTAGAGTTAGGTCAATTAACTATTTCAGAAGGTAGCTCACCTGACTTATCTCTATCAGTTGATGCTTTAGACTTGTCAGAAAGACCAAGAAATTGTTTAGGTCGTGAAAATATAACTACAGTTGGTCAAATACTTGAATATACAGAAGATGACTTGTTAAATTTAACTAACTTTGGACAAAAAAGTCTTGATGAGTTAGTAGCAAAATTAGATGAACTTGGATTAAGCTTACCAACTAGTTCTGATCTAGATAGTGGAGACTTAGCAGATGCCTAGACCTACAAAAGGCAAGAGGCTAGGAAATTCCTCTTCTCACGAAGATCAAATTATTAGTAATTTAATTAGTGCTTTAATTGAGCATGAAAAAATTGAAACGACAATTACTAAAGCAAAAACTGTAAAGCCCTACGCTGAAAAAGTTATAACTAAAGCTAAAAGTGGAAGTCTTCATGACAGAAGACAAGTTCTGAAAATGATACAAAATAAAGCTGTAGTTGCAAAACTTTTTGAAGAGATAGGTCCAAAATATACCGAAAGAAATGGTGGATATACTAGAATTACACGTACTAGAACTCGACAAGGTGATGGTACAGAACTTGCAGTACTTGAATTAGTTTAGTTTGAACTCACTCAAAAATATTTGGTCTCAGTTTATAAAATTTATAAAGTTTGATAAAAATTTAATTACTCAAATTAGTAACGACAGATACGAAACTGCTAACGCATTAATAATTGTAGTTTTAAGCATTCTTGTAATTTATTTACCAATTATTATTACTAATTTTTCATCGAATTTATTAGATGTTGTATTTTATGGAATAGTTGATGGAATATTCGCATGGTTACTCTCAAATCTTGCGATTTGGTTTTTATTAACCCGTGCATTTAATACATTTACTGAAGTATCGAATCTTATGATTTTCACTGGATATTCACACGGTCTTGTTGGATTATTTGGAGTTTTGTATTTTGCTAATTCTCAAATAACCATTACCCCAACTTATTTGCAAGTTTCAAGTTTAATTATTTTTATATGGATATATTTTGTACTATCAAAATCTTTGACAATTTCATTACATTTAGAAAATAGAGTTTCGAGTATTTCATCTGTGACATTTCTTGTTTTGTTAGTATGGTTTTCTGACCCGTTAAGAATATTTATTTGATGTACTTTTATAAAGTTGTTGTCTCATATAATGGCGCATATTTTAAAGGGTTTCAAAAACAACCGAATAAAGAAACAGTTCAAGGAAAAATTGAGCAGTCATTATCACTTTTAACTAAAAAATTTGATTTCACCTATTCGGGCAGAACTGATGTTGGAGTTCATGCAAGAAATCAGATTCTATGTTTAGAAACTGATAAATTATTTAATGAAAAATTGATACACTCCTTTGATCAGCTTTTGGGTAATAATATTTTGGTAAAATCTTTCAATAAAATTCCAAAAAAATTTGATGCTAGGTTTGATGCTGTAGAAAGAACATATAAATATTTTATTGCAAATCATTTAATGTTAGATCCGTATAAACAAAGTTTTATATTAGGTTCTAAAGTTGATGTCAATTTAAGTGAATTAAATAGAGCTGCCAAATTATTTTTAGGATCACATAACTTTTCTTCATTTGCAAAGTTAGATATCAATCAAAATCCTATACGCACAATAACAAGATCATCATGGTTGAAAAGAAATGATATTTTTGAGTACACAATTTCTGGAAATTCATTTTTAAGGAATATGGTTAGAAACATAGTCGGTGTTCAAATTGCTCTTCTTGAAGAAAAACTAAAATTTAAAGATGTAAAAGATAAATTAAGCAATCCTGACGGAAATAGACTAAATTATATCGCTCCAGCAAAAGCTTTAATATTGTGGAAAGTAAAATACTAGTTTCCATTAATTTAAATGCACTTTATACTAGTATTTCGTTACAATTCTTAAGACAAGGAAATGAATACAAAAACAACTTTTAACGGAATAAGTGGTTCTGAAAGAGCTTGGCATGTTGTAGATGCTAGTGGATTACCCGTAGGTAGACTAGCAAGTGAAATTGCTCAAGTCCTAAGAGGTAAACATAAACCACAATATGCTCCACATCTTGATGTAGGAGATCATGTTGTGGTTATTAATGCTAGTCAAATTGCTTTAACTTCTAAAAAACCTGAACAAAAAATTTACAATAGTCATTCTGGTTATCCAGGTGGCATTAAATCTGAAACTTTTAATTCTTTAAGACAAAGAAAACCAGAAAAAATTGTTGAAAGAGCAGTTTGGGGAATGCTTCCAAAAAATAGATTAGGAAGGTCTATGCTTAAAAAATTACATGTTTATTCAAATAATGAACATCCTCACCATAGTCAAAACCCTAAAGAGCTTGCTTTTGAAATAAAGAAAGTAGTTGAAAATGAGTTATAAAATTTACGGTACTGGGAGAAGAAAAACATCTGTAGCACGAGTTACCCTTACTGAAGGTAATGGTAAATTTTTATTTAATGGTAAAGATTTTAATCAATATTTTCCGAGTCCTTCGATGAAAATGACAGTTAATAAACCATTCAAAGTTGTAAGTTTAGAAAATAAGTTTGATATACATGTAAATGTAACTGGAAGCGGACTATCCTCACAAGCAGATGCTGTTTCATTGGGTATTTCAAGAGCTTTAATCAAACTAGATCCTGAGTTGAGACCAAAGCTAAAAAAAGCTGGTCTTTTAACTAGAGATTCTAGAAAAGTTGAAAGAAAAAAATACGGTTTAAAGAAAGCTCGAAGAGCAGAGCAATTTACTAAGAGATAAACTTAATCTTGAAAAAATATTTCGGTACCGATGGAATCCGAGGTATTCCTAATCAAAATCTTAATCAAGATTTAGTTAGAAAAATATTTTCAGCAGTTGAGAAAGAATTAAAACCATCCTCTGTTGCTGTCATTCTTGATACTAGATCTTCATCTAATGAATTACTTCAATGGATTACAAGTGGTTTAAGTGAAGCTGTACAGGTGATAAATTATGGGGTCTTACCTTCCGGTTCTATGCCAATAATTTTAAAAGAGTTTGGCCATGATTTAGGAGTAATAATTTCAGCTTCGCATAATCCTAGTGAATATAATGGCATTAAATTAATCAATAAAGACGGTTCAAAATTAAGTGATGAATTAGAAGTTAAAATAGAAGAAACATCAGAAATAATTGATTTGCCTGAAGCCAGTACAAAATTTAAAGATTCAGACATAGGATATCAAGCATACCTTAACTTTCTTAAAACAGAGCTAAATTTTGATTTAAGTAATTTCAACTTAGTTATAGATGCAGCTAATGGTTCCGCTTATAAAATTGTTGATGAACTATTTTCAATTAAGAACTCCAAGTTCAAGCTTATTGCAAATTCCCCAAATGGATTAAACATTAATGAAAATTCTGGAGCTACTCATTTAGATTATTTATCAGGTGTTCTTAAAAATGGTGAGCTTGGAGCTGCATTTGATGGAGATGCGGATAGATTAATATTGGTAGATGAAGAAGGTAAAATCTGTAATGGAGATGTAATCATACTTTTGATTGCAAAATATTTTTCATCAATTAATCAATTAAAAAATAATATTGTCGTATCTACTGTTATGTCTAACTTTGGTTTTAAACAATCTATGCAAGCAAATAACTTTAATAATATTGAGACAAATGTAGGGGATAAATATGTTGCTGAAAGCTTGTTGTTAAATAATGCATCAATTGGTGGTGAACAGTCAGGACATATTATAATTCCTGACGTCTTACCAGTTGGTGATGGATTGCTAACTTTAATTTATTGTTTAAAGGCTCTAACTTTTTTCAACACAACGTTATCTGAATTTAAGAATAACAATATCAAAGAATATCCCCAAAAGTTAGTGAATTTAAAACTAGAATCTCTAGCCACAGTCGAGCAAATAGATGCACTGAAATTAATTGCTGATCAGCTTTCTGATGAATTCAGTCTTGATGGCAGATACCTCATTAGAAATTCTGGGACAGAACCAGTATTGAGAATTTTAGTTGAAGCAAAAACAGATCAAGAACTTAATGATTTTATGTCAATACTGATTAAAAAAATTGAAAGTTATTTAATTTCTTGATTTAAGCCTTATAATAGAAATAGCGAGCAAATAAGCGCCAGGCCTTTAATTAGGTGACGAGGTAGTATGTTATCGAAAAATTCGGCGGATGCATACTCGGCTCTACGGTCGTAATAAATTGTTAAAAACAATAAGTAATTATTGAACAGAGGCAGTTTAGAGTAGTTCTAATTTCAACTTGCTCGTTGGAATGGAGTTAATATGTGTGGAATAATCGGGTATTCTGGCCCAAAAAACCCCTTACCAATATTGATTGATGGACTTTCAAGATTGGAATATAGAGGATATGACTCTTCAGGAATTGCTATTTTAGATGGATCTAATTTGTCAGTTGAGAAAAAAGAAGGCAAATTACAAATCTTAAAAGATCATTTAAAAGGAAAACAATTTGATGGAAATATTGGCATTGGCCATACCAGGTGGGCTACTCACGGTATACCAAGTGATGTTAATGCACATCCACATATTGATAATCAAAAAGAGTTTGCCATAATTCATAATGGAATTATTGAAAATTATTCTGAGCTAAAAGAAGATTTATTGAAATCTGGTTATCATTTTACTTCTGATACAGATACAGAAGTTGTTGCAGTTGAATTAAGTAATAAGTGGACAGGTGATTTATTGGAAACAGTTACTAATGTTGCTAAAAAGTTGGTTGGTACTTTTGCTCTAGTTGTAACTACAACAAAAGAACCAAACAAAATTGTTGCAGGAAGAATGATGAGCCCTCTAGTTTTAGGCGTGGGAGAAGGTGAGATGTACCTTGCATCAGATTCCGCAGCAATTTTAGAGCATACAAATAAAATGGTTTTTTTGGAAAATGGTGACTTTGTTGAGATTGTCGATGGTACGTATAAAATTTTTGATATAGATTTAAATGAAATTGAAAGAGAGATTCAAGTTATTGATTGGGAAATCTCAGAAGCTGAAAAATCAGGACATGAACATTTTATGTATAAAGAAATAGTTGAGCAGCCAGAAGTTATTGAAAAAACCATATCTGGAAGACTTGTTGAAAATTCTAATGAAATACCAATTCAAATCAATGAGGCAAAAAAATATAATAAAATTTGGATAGTTGCTTGTGGTACTGCTTACCATGCTGGTTTGTTTGGAAAAGATCTTTTTGAAAAAGTTTTAGGTGTGCCAGTAAGTGTAGAGCTTGCTTCAGAGTTTAGATATCGCGAACCTATTGTCGGCAGTAATGATTTAGGAATAGTTATTTCACAATCCGGTGAAACTATGGATACAATTGCTGCTACTGAGTTATTAAAGGAAAATGGAGCACATGTATTAGCTCTAGTTAATGTAGTTGGTAGTTCTCTAGCTAGAATGTCAGACAGTGTAATGTATTTACATGTTGGTCCAGAAATTGGAGTTGCATCAACCAAAGCATACCTAGGGATGCTTGTAGCACAATTAGTTTTAGCAAAACATTGGGATAAAGAAAACAAGTTAAATATTACTTTTGAAGACATCAAATCTATTCCAAATCTTGTTAAGGAAAGTTTAAAATGTGAAAATGAAATCTTGAAGATAGCAAAAGGAATAAGTAAAAAAAATGATATTTATTTTATTGGTAGAGGTTTAGATTATGCACTTGCAGCAGAAGGAGCTTTAAAGCTAAAAGAAATATCATACCTTCACGCAGAAGCTTTAGCTGCTGGTGAGTTGAAGCATGGTACCCTTGCTTTGATTGAAGATGGTACCCCAGTAATTGTTACAGCAAGCCAAGTTCATCTTTTAGACAAAACTACAAGTAATGTTCAAGAAGTTAAAGCTAGAGGTGCATTTGTTATTGCAGTAGGTGACAAAAATTCTCATAAATTAGAAAAAATAGCTGATCAATTCATCACACTACCTAGTGCACATGAAATATTATCAACAATAATTTCTATTATTCCTTTACAATTTATTGCATATCATGTAGCTAAATTAAATGGAGAATCAATTGATCAGCCTAGAAATTTAGCCAAGTCAGTAACTGTAGAGTAGTCCTTAATGGATAGAGGATATATTTACGTAAATAGTAAAAACTTAATTCATAATTTAAATGCTATTGAAAAAAATGTAAATAAAAAGTTATGTTTAGTTGTTAAAGCAAATGCCTATGGTCATGGAATTAGTTGGGCAGTAAACACTGCTATCAAGTGTAATATTGACTGGTTTGCTGTTGCGTCATTAAGTGAAGCTATTGAAGTAAGAAATATTTCCAAATCTGTCAATATCCTTTTGCTCTCAGAGCCTTCTGAAACTGAAATTGAAAAAGTTGTCGATAACAATATTGATTTGACAGTTTACAATCAAGATTTTATCAATAAACTAATTGATTCTGGAAGTGTTGTAAATGTTCACTTAAAAATTGATACAGGTATGCATAGAATTGGATGTGAACCTCAAGATTTTTATAATATTTATAATCTTATTTATAACTCTGATTTAAATTTACGTGGGATATGCACACATTTTCCAACAGCTGATAATAATATTGAATTTACACAAGAAGCCATAGAAAAGTTTAAAAATTTAATTAAAGAAATTGATACATCGGATTTATTGATTCATGTAGACAATTCAGCATCTAGCTTTTACAATTTTGATCAATTTTTTAATTTATCACGAATAGGAATAGCGGCGTATGGAATACCAATTTCAGCAAAAAAAATAGAATTGGAACTTTTACCGACTATGGAAATAAAAACTAGAATCTCAAATATTCAAAAAAGAAAAATAGGGGAAGCAGTTTCATATGGCCATGCACATATGCTTGAACGTGATTCAATAATAGCAACAGCACCAATTGGTTATGCTGATGGCTATCCATGGAATTCTTTTCCAGATGGGAAAGTTATAATTTCGAATAGTTTTTGCAAATTAATTGGAAGGGTAACAATGGATCAGATTTTGATTGATGTTACAGATGTTGACGCAAAAATTAATGATGAAGTTGTCATACTTGGAAAATCACAAAACAAAAATATAAGTATTGAAGTTCAAGATATAGCAACATGGAATAAAACTATTCCATGGGAGATATTGACTAATATGTCTAAAAGATTAGAAAGAGTTGAAGTTGAGTAATCAAGTTAATTTAGAAAATCTAGATGATTTTATATCAAAAAATATTAATCTCAATAAATTGCCAAAAGTAATCGGGCTTTCCGGTGAGCTTGGTGCTGGTAAGACTACAATAATAAAATCAATCATTAAGCATTTGGGGTGCGATGAGATTGTTACTTCTCCAACTTTTAATATAGTAAAACAATACAAAGTAAAAAGTTTAGAAATTTATCATATCGATCTTTACAGAATGTCTAGTTGGAATGAATTCTTGGATTTAGATTTGCCTATTTACGCAGAAAACTCTATTTTTTTAATTGAGTGGATAAATATAATTCCTGATAAGTTTTTGAAAGACATGTTCCTAATTGAAATTGAAGTTATAGATGATACAGCAAGAAATATTAATTTGAATGTATAGTCTAGCTATTTCATCATCTGGTAAATATATCTCCGTTGCATTGCATGATGAATTATTAGTTTCAAGCTCTACAGTATTAGCAAAAAATGGAACCACTAATTTACTCATGCTAAATATAGATGAGTTAACAAAGAAGTCAGAAATCAAAAGAGACCAAATTGAAGTAGTTTATTTAGATATTGGCCCAGGATTTTTTACAAGTTTAAGAATTGGCTTAGCTGTAGCACAAGGCATATGTGGATCTTTAGGGATACCTTTAATTCCTGTTAATGGATTGGATGCTCTTGCGTTTGCTGCTCATACTAGCCATAGACAAATATACACAATAATTGATATCAAAAGAGATGAATATGCAGTTTGTATATATAAACCAGTACCCGGTGGGGTTGTCAGAGAATCAAATCCTATGGTTATAAATGTAGAAAGTTTAATGGATAGATTTAATGAAGATAACCAAAAAAAATTACTTGTTGGTAATTGGAGGAATATTGATCAAAAATATTTAAACAAAAATTCTTACATAAAGACAGCATCGCCGGAATTTGTGTCTTCGGAACATATCTACCAACTGGGTAAAGAATTATTCAGAAAAAAAGAGTTTACAAATTTTAGCGAAATTGAATTGTATTATATGAGAGAACCAGACGTATCTTTATCAACAAATAGTTTAACTAAAGAAGTTAATTTCTATGATTGAAAAAATTGAGCATTCAAACATCGACTTAGCTAATAAGTTAGCCGCAATAGAATTTGAAATTTTTGACACATGCTGGCAGCCAGAGATTATTCAAGAAAAGATTAATAATAAAGAATTTATCTATTGGATATATAAGTCAAATGTTGAAATTGTTGCATATTTAGCTGTTCAAAGAATTGATAAAGAGTTTCATATAATTGGAATTGGAGTTAAAGAAGGACATAGGAATAAGCAAATAGCAACAAAACTTATGGACACTTTATTACAATTTTTTAGCGAAATTGAAATTGAATGTATAAGGCTGGAAGTGAGAGAATCTAATATTTCTGCAATAAATTTATATAAATCATATTTATTTGAACAATACGGAATAAGAGAAAAATACTATCAAGATGAAAATGCGATTTTATTTGAATTAAGGAAGTTGGATGTCTACAGATAAGTCTACAAATAAAATTATATTAGGATTTGAAACTTCGTGTGATGAAACTGCAGTTGCAATCATAAAAGGAAATGAAATACTCGTTAACATAATTTCATCTCAAGTAGATATCCATGAAAAATTTGGAGGAGTTGTTCCAGAAGTAGCTTCACGTGCACATGCTGAAACAATAAGAAATTTATTTCATAGTGCGCTTAATAAAGCTAAATTACAGATTAGCGATATAGATTGCGTAGCTACTACAGACGGACCAGGTCTAGTCGGTAGTCTAGTTGTAGGTTATAATTTTGCTAAGTCTGTTGCTTGGTCTATTGACGTCCCTTTATTAACTGTTGATCATATGGTTGGACATCTTGCAGCTCCTTTGATTGAGAATCATGAAATGAAACCACCGTTTGTTTCTCTTTTAGTGTCAGGAGGTCATACTCAAATTGTATTAGTTGAAAAATGGGGTCAATATACTTTACTCGGTACAACTATTGATGATGCGGCAGGTGAGGCGTTTGATAAGTTGTCTAGGTTTTGTGGTTTTGGATTTCCGGGAGGTCCAGCAATTCAAAAAATTGGTCAAAATGGAAACCCATCAAAAGTTGAATTACCTAGACCAAAAACTAAGCATGAATATAATTATTCTTTCTCAGGTCTTAAAACAGCTGCAACAAATTTTTTGAATAGCCTAGATCCTGAAGATAAGTTAACCAAAGCTGACTTTGCGGCTTCATATCAAGAAGCTATTGTAGATTCGTTGATGAACAATTTTACTAAAGCGGTCAAAGATACCAAAGTTAAAAATATTTCAGGTGGCGGCGGTGTTATGGCAAACCAACGTTTGAGAGAAAAAATTAATAATTTCGGAAATGATAGTAATTTAAATGTCTATTTACCCTCTCCAAAGCTTTCTACTGACAATGCAGCCATGATATGTATATCTGCACAGAATAACTTGATTACGAACGAATTAGATTTCAATGACGTAAGATTATCGTCAGTTATTAACTAAATTTTAGTAATAAATTTACATATATAAACGGGACTATATTAAATTCACAATGTAGATATTTATTTAGGAGGTAAATATATATGAATCTTCAACCATTAGGAGATAGGGTTGTAGTAAAACCACTATCTGAAGAAGATATGAAAACCCCTTCAGGAATCTATATTCCTGATACAGCAAAAGAAAAACCACAAGAAGGTGAAGTAGTAGCAGTAGGTCCTGGGGAGCCAAATGATAAAGGCGAAAAGATTAAACCAGATGTTGAAAAAGGCGACAAAGTTGTCTATTCAAAGTATGGTGGAACAGAAATTAAAGTTGAAGGCGTAGAATATCTAATTCTCTCAAGTAGAGACATTCTCGCAAAATTGAGTAAGTAAGAGGAGTATTCAATGGCTAAAAAAAAGTTAGTTTTTAATGAAGCTGCAAGGAAAAGCCTTGAAGCAGGTGTTAACAAATTAGCAGACGTTGTTAAAGTTACACTTGGCCCTAAAGGTAGAAATGTAGTTTTAGAAAAGAAATGGGGTTCACCTACCATTACAAATGATGGTGTAACTATTGCAAAAGAAGTTGATTTAGAAGACCCATATGAAAACATGGGAGCTCAATTAGCAAAAGAAGTTGCATCTAAAACAAATGATGTTGCTGGTGATGGAACAACCACAGCAACAGTTTTAGCTCAATCAATGGTAAATGAAGGCATGAAAAATGTATCTTCCGGCGTAAATCCAATGGAAGTTAAAAGAGGAATGTTAGAAGCATCAAAAGCAGTAACAGATTTTATTGCTGGTTTTTCAAAATCAATCGGTGGAAAAGATGAAATAGCACAAGTTGCATCCATCTCAGCTGCTGATACAGAAATTGGTGAAACAATTGCAGAAGCAATGGAAAAAGTTGGTAAAGACGGTGTTATTACTGTTGAAGAAGGTCAAACATTTGGAATGGAACTTGAGTTTACTGATGGAATGCAATTTGACAAAGGGTTTATTTCCCCATATTTCGTAACTGATGCGGAACGTCAAGAAGCTGTTTTAGAAAGCCCATATATTTTGATTGTTAACTCAAAAATTACAGCAGTTAATGATCTTCTACCTTTACTTGAAAAAGTAATGAATTCAGGTAGACCGTTACTAATTCTTGCAGAAGATGTTGAAGGTGAAGCTCTAGCTACATTAGTAGTAAATAAATTAAGAGGAACCTTTACTTCTGTTGCAGTTAAAGCTCCAGGTTTTGGTGAAAGAAGAAAAGCTATGTTACAAGACATTGCAATTCTTACTGGCGGTGAAGTAATCTCTGAAGAACTTGGTTTGAAAACAGAAAACACTACTGTTGACATGCTTGGAGAGGCAGCAAGAGTAGTAGTTAAAAAAGATGCTACAACTATTGTTGACGGTAAAGGCAAAAAAGCTGATGTTGACGGAAGAGTTAAGCAAATTCAAGCTGAAATTGAAGAATCCGATTCTGATTGGGATAAAGAAAAACTTCAAGAGAGATTAGCGAAGCTTTCTGGTGGAGTAGCTGTAGTAAAAGTTGGAGCTGCTACTGAAGTTGAGCTTAAAGAGAAAAAAATGAGAATTGAAGACGCTCTTGCTGCAACAAGAGCTGCTGTTGAAGAAGGTATTGTTGCAGGTGGTGGAGTTACTTTGATAAGAGCTCAAGACTCAATAGACAAATTAACTGGTGGTACAGAAGGTGAAGTTATCGGTAGAAATATTGTTAAAAAAGCACTTGAAGCCCCACTTAGACAAATAGCTATTAATGCCGGATATGAAGGCGGCGTTATGGTTGAAAAAGTAAGAGTTGAAAAAGGTAATGTTGGGTTAAATGCAGCTAATGGCGAAATAGTAGATTTAGTAAAAGCTGGTGTTATTGATCCAGCTAAAGTTACAAGATCAACAGTTCAAAATGCAACATCAATTGCTTCGCTTGTATTAACAACTGAAGCTTTGATAGCTGAAGAACCTGAACCAGAACCAGCTATGCCAGCCGGAGGAATGGGTGGCATGGACGGTATGATGTAATTAAAACATCATAGATTTTTAAAAAAGAGTGGACATTGTTCCACTCTTTTTTTATAGTGGACAAATATTATGAAAAGTATTCGTGGAGCTATAGCTGTTGTGGAAAACAACTATCAAGATATCTTAGATTCTTCAAAATTATTGATTAATACAATACTTGAGCAAAACAAAATCAATGAATCAGAAATAATAAATGTAATCTTCACTGTAACTAGTGATTTAACAAAAGCATTCCCTGCAAAAGCTTTCAGAGAGCTTGGTATGAATTCTGTATCTGCACTGGATACATCTGCACCAAACATAGATAATGATTTACCTGGTTGTATCAGAATTATGATGAATATATCCAAAGATATAAATGATATAAAACATGTTTACTTAAACGATGCTGCAAGCTTAAGAAAAGATAGATAAAAAATATATTTGCAAAATAATTAATTGTGCTACCATCACATCTAATGAAAACATTGAACACATTTTTTTACTTTAGCGAGCACATATAAACTGCCCTAAAGTAACGTGTTTGAAATCGGGCAAAAGCCCGATTTTTTTTTAGGAGGATAATTTGATAGTAGTAATGAAACAAGGTTCAACTGAGAACGATATCGAGAATGTTAAACAGAAAGCTTTACAACAAGGTCATGAACCTTTAATTATTAATGGAGTTGAAAGGAGTGTTGTTGCAGTAAGTGGAAATGTAAATGATGATCATAGAGCGGTTATGAAATTACTTCCAAATGTAAGCAGCGTTATTCCAGTTGGTAAACCTTACAAGTTAGCCAGCAAAAACTATAAAAAAGAAAATACTGTCATAAAAATTAAAGATTTAGAAATTGGTGGTACAGGATTAGCAATAATTGCAGGACCTGATAGTGCTGAAAGTCAAGAACAAACAATCGAGACTGCTCTTGCGGCTAAGGAAGCCGGTTCAAATGGACTAAGAGGCGGAGCATTTAAGCCACGTACTTCACCATACAGTTTTCAAGGACTTGGTGAAGATGGTTTAAAAATGTTGCGCGAAGCTGCTGACTTAACAAGTATGCCATTATTTAGCGAAATAATGGATGCTCAGCATCTATCAATGATGGAGCAGTATGTAGACGTTTTACAAGTGGGTGCTAGAAATATGCAAAACTTTAAACTACTTGAAGCAGTAGGTGAGTCACATCTTCCGGTTTTGCTAAAAAGAGGTATGTCAGCAACAATTGAAGAGTTGCTACTTGCAAGTGAATACATACTTGCGAAAGGCAATGAGAATGTTATGTTGTGTGAAAGAGGTATAAGAACTTACGAAACAGCAACAAGAAATACTTTCGATATAAATGCAATACCTTATTTAAAACAAAATAGTCATTTACCAGTTATTGCAGACCCTAGCCATGCAACTGGAGATAACACTCTAGTAGAGCCTGTTGCACTAGCTGCAATTGCTGCTGGTGCTGATGGACTACTTATTGAAATTCATCCAAGGCCAGATGAAGCTTTATGTGATGGTCCACAAGCATTATTACCTAGTGAATTAAAGCAATTAATTGATAAAGCAGAAATAGTTGGTAAAGCAGTAGGTAGGTCAATATAAATGTTAAACAAAGTTCATATAGTTGGTCTTGGTTTGATGGGCACAAACTTAGCTTTAAAACTAGTCAATGAAGGTGTTCAAGTAAGTGGTGAAGATCTATTTACTGAAAATTTAATGCGAGCAAAAAAAATAGGTGCTATAAATTTAGAATATAATCTTGAGACAACTTATGATGTTGTTGTACTTTCGATGCCAATTAGTGAAATCATTATATTTCTTGAAAACGAAGTGAAATATAAAACTAAATTAATAATAGATATTGGTGGTACAAAAGATTTAATTTGTAAAAAGATGAATTCTCTATCAATTCCATCAGTTGGTGGGCATCCATTATGTGGTGTTGCTGACAATAAAACTTGGAATCCAACTCCTGAAATGTTTGTCAACTCTACTTTTTTATTATGTGAAACAAAGTCATCAGATGAATCAAGTAAAAAATTAGCTAGTGAACTTGTAAAAACAATTGAATCTAAAGAAATTTGGATTGAACCAAAAAAGCATGATGAATTAATTGCATTGACCAGTCATTTTCCTCATGTTTTAAGTTCTGCATTAGTTGGCATAGCTATGAAACAGCAAAATCTATCTGACATTATTGAACTAGCATCTGGCGGGTTTGACGGAGCTACTAGACTTTCTAGAACATCACCAAATATGATTTCCGATATGTATTTAACAAATTTAAATAATGTCCAAGCACTAGTTAAAAACCTGATATTGGAATTAGAAAAGATTTTAAAAATTACAGATTCTAATTTAATGATTGATTATTTAGCTCAAACAGTAGATTGGCGTCGAGCTTTATCAGAGAAATTTGGAGAAAGGGAACTTTCTTAGTGCAAAAAGTTGGTGGAGAGCTTGAGCTTGTAGGTGATAAATCGTTATCACATAGATGCATCATGTTTTCAGCTATTGCTGAAGGTACATCAAAAATGACTAACTTGCTTAATTCAGGTGATACAAAGGCAACAATTGATATATTTAAAGAACTTGGAGTACAAATAATTGAAAAGGACAGTAATACATTTGAGGTTGAAGGAGTTGGCTTAAGAGGATTGAGTAAACCAAATATTGAACTCAATGCATTGAGCTCAGGAACAACTGCTAGATTATTAATGGGATTATTATCTAAACAAAATTTTGAAAGTCAACTCAATGGTAGCGATCAGTTAAAAAGACGACCTATGAAAAGAATCATAGATCCATTAAATGAATGTGGAGCAAAAATAGTTTCTGAAAATAATAAATTACCAGTTAAAATATTACCTTCAGAGTATGAATTTGAAACAGTTACAACAACTAAACCTAGTGCACAAGTAAAAAGTGCTTTACTTTTAGCAGCTCTTTATAACAAAAATTTTCCTACCACCATTTCAGAATTAATCCCAACAAGAGATCATTCAGAAAGAATGCTAGATTTAATGGGGGTTAATTCCTTTAGACTTGGTAATTCAATTACTATTCAGCCTGTGAATTTTCTGAAGCCAATAAATTATAAAGTTCCAGGTGACCCTTCTTCTGCAGCGTTTTTACTAGCTATTGGTGTGCTTATTTCAGATAAATTAGTCTTAAAAAATATTTTGCTAAATGAGCGAAGAATTGGGTTTATAAAAACTTTAAAAAAAATGAATGCAAATATAAGAATTGAAAACTTACAAGTAGTGCAAAATGAGCCTGTTGGCGATATAGTAGTTTCCAAATCTGAACTCGTTGGAGTTGATATAGATAGTTCTGAAGTTGTTGATATGGTTGATGAATTTCCAATATTTACATTGTTAGCTTCTCAAGCAAAAGGCACTACACGTGTTTCTGGTGCTGAAGAATTAAGAGTTAAAGAATCAGACAGAATAGCAGCAATGGCTGAATTTATAATTGAACTCGGTGGTACTATAAAAGTTTTTGAAGATGGGTTCGAGATAAATGGAGATCAAGATTTAAAAGAGGGAAGTGTTAATACTCATGACGATCATAGAATTGCAATGACAGCTGTTGTTGCAAACATATGTATTAATAGAGGTATTGTTGCAAATAATATAGATTGTATTTCAGACTCTTACCCTAGTTTTTTTGATGATTTAAGTTTAATTGGAGCTGACTATGGATTATAAACTTGGAATATTAGGGTGGCCATTAGAAAGGACTTACTCACCAATTATTCATTCATATTTAGGTTCTATTTATAATTTGAATGTTTTATATCAAAAAATTGCAGAAAGAGAAATAAATAAAACTAATTTTAAAGACATCAATAAAAACTTTGACGGATACAACGTAACAGTCCCATATAAATCACTAATTTATAATTTAATCAATGAAGAAAGTTCACACCAGCTTGATAATGCTTCTCATGAAATTAATGCAGTTAACACTGTAAGCAATTTTGAAAATAAATTAATTGCAACTAATACAGATATTATTGGAATAAATCAAACAATTAAATCATTTGATTTAGATTTTGTTAATAAAAATATTTTAATTCTTGGATCTGGTGGCTCATCGAAAACATTTCAATATATGTTTTCAGAAAGTAATGAGATTTATGTTGCTTCAAGACAAGGAGGTGACAATACTATTCAGTATTCAGAAGTTGATAATATTGCTAATGAAGTTGATGTTTTAATAAATACAACACCAATAGGAATGCCGCCTTATGCGGATCAAATTTTGCCAATATCTCATAAAAAATTCAAAAATTTACAAGTGTTTTTTTCACTTGGGTACGGATCAAATATATTTATAAATAATAGTTTTGAAAAGAGCGTTCTATGCATAGATGGTTTGACTATGTTAGTAGCACAAGCTGTTGCTTCTTTTAATATTTGGACAAGTAAAGGGGTTATTTTCGATGATGTTTTTAATAAAATAAAAGAAAGGTTAAGTAATGAGAATTAAATATGTTACAGCTGGTGAAAGCCATGGCCCAGAATTAACAGCTATCATAGAAGGTTTACCTTCAAACTTTACAATTAACAAAAGTTTTATTGACCAAGTTCTCATAAGAAGACAAAAAACTCTTGGATCTGGTGGTCGAATGAACATCGAAAAAGATCAAGTTTATATAGCTTCCGGTGTTGTAAATAATTTAACTACAGGTGGACCAATTGCTATTAAAATAAAAAATCTAGATTGGAAGAATTGGAAAGATAAAGAAATTGAACCATATGTAACTCCAAGACCCGGCCATGCAGATTTAGTTGGTACATATAAGTACAATCACAATGATATACGTTTAACTTTAGAAAGAGCAAGCGCAAGAGAAACAGCTATACGTTGTGCAGTTGGAGCTATTGCAACACAAATTTTAAATCAACTCGATATACGGATTGTTGGGTATGTTTCTGCTATCGGAACTCAAAAACTTCAAAATTTAGATATATCAAATATTTCAGGAGTAATAAACAATATTGAAGATTCTGAAGTTTCATGTCCTGATAAAAAAACGTCAGAATTAATGAAGGAAGAAATATTATCAGCTAGAAAAAATAAAGACACACTCGGAGGAGCTATCACATGTATGGCAATTAATTTCCCACCAGCTTGTGGTAGTTTTGTTCATTATGATAGAAAATTAGATGCTCAATTAGCATTTTCTTTAATGTCGATACAAAGTGTTAAGGCTGTTGAAATTGGTAACGGAGTTTTAGCTTCTGAAGAAAGAGGAACTGAAGTTCAAGACCAAATAATTCTCAAAAACAAACGAATTGGCAGATTGACAAATAACTTAGGTGGAATTGAAGGGGGGATGTCTACCGGTGAGCCAATAGTAGTAACTTCTTACTTAAAGCCTATTAGCACTACATTAACTCCAATTAGAAGTGTAGATCTCGCTTATAAAACTGAAACAGAGACCGTGTATGAGAGATCTGATACTTGTGCTGTACCAAGAGCAGTTCCAATATTTGAAAGCGTGATTGCAGTTGATTTATTAAACGCACTTTTAGAAAAAGTTGGGGGTGACTCCAAGGAAGAAATAGAGCCAAGAGTAATAAGTTTAAGAGAAATTAATGTAGATGATTTTTATATGCAGAACAAAAAATGGAAAATGCAGTATGAGTCCGAATAAGACTTATTATTTATGTGGATTTATGGGATCAGGTAAATCAACTATTCTAAAAAATTTAATATCGAAACACAATGTTTTTGGTTATGATCTTGATTCAATAATTGAAGATAGATATGGAGATATTTCAGAAATATTCATTAATAAAGGAGAAAAATATTTTAGAGAAATTGAAGAAGAGGTCTTTTTTGAATTTTTTAAAAAGCCGCAATTATTTTCGCTAGGAGGAGGTTCAATTGAAAACGCTAATATTTTAAATGTTTTAGTTGATTCTGGTACATCTATATATCTAAAAAATGATTTTGAAAACCTTTGGAACTTTATTGAAAAATCCAATCGACCACTTGTTAAGCTTGGAAAAAACGAACTCCAATCATTATTTGTCAAAAGAGAAGAAAATTATAAAAAATTAAATATGATTTTAGATGCAAATGATATAACTAAATGTGAAAAAAAAATCACAGCGTTAATTGGAATATAAATGAATACTAAATTAGTTTTCTTAAATAAAAGTGAAGAGTTGTATCATAATTTAAATACAATAGAATCAAAATCTACTCTAATAATTGTTGATTCCAATCTTTCATTTTTAGAAATTGAAAATTATGTAAATCATAAAATTGCTTATTTATCAATTACAGAAGGAGAAAAAAATATTAAATCAGTTGAAAGAATATGGAATCTTTTATTTGAAAATGGTTTGGATAGATCATCAAAAGTTCTAATTATTGGTGGAGGAGTATTGCTAGATATTGCTGCATTCGCATGTAGCACTTTTAAGAGAGGCATTACTTATACTTTAATACCTTCAACTCTTCTTGGAATGGTTGATGCTGCTCATGGTGGAAAAAATGGTTTTAATAATGAATTTGGTAAAAATCAAATAGGAACAATTTCTCTCCCACACGAAGTAATTATTTGCTTTCAATTTTTAGAAACACTACCTGAAAAAATTTACAAAGAAGGTTTAATTGAGCTAATAAAACACGGATTAATAGCAGACGATAATTTGTTTACAAAAATATTTCATTCAGAAACTTATCAAATCTCAAATGAACTTATTAAAAAAGGGATAGATATAAAAGTTGAAATAGTAAATAAAGATTTATTCGAAAGTGGAGAAAGGAAGTTACTAAATTTTGGTCACACAATAGGTCATTTAATTGAGTTTGACTCAAATTATGAATTATCACATGGTGAAGCTATAGCTTCTGGAATTTACTATGAATTACTACTTTCAAATAAAATTCTTAATTTAGAAAATTCAATATTAGACCAATATGAAGAATTAATTAATAAATTGAATTTAGTTACAAAGTATAATTTCAAAAATAAAAAAAATGAACTTATAACTGCTTTGCAGAATGATAAAAAAGCTAGTAAATCAGGTGTTGATATAGTTTTACTATCTAAACTTTCTGAACCGGTTATAAAAGAAATTAGTTTTGAAAAGATATTTGAGGTTGTGGATTTTGAATAAAATAAGTTTAATAAATGGTCCAAATTTAAATATGCTTGGACTTAGAGAAATTGAAATTTATGGTTCTACTAACTTTGATACCCTAATTAAAGAATTTGAAATTGCTGCAACCAAGCTTGGTTTTAGTGTAGAAAGCTTTCAATCAAACATTGAAGGTGAGCTCGTTCAGTATATACAGAACCTTAGTAGTTTGAATAATTATTGGATAATTATAAATCCTGGAGCTTATACCCATACTAGTATTGCGATAAGAGACGCTTTAAGTATCTTTATTCAAAATAATAAAGTTCTTGAAGTACACATTTCAAGTCCGTATAAGAGAGAAAGTTTTAGAAAGATTAATTTAATTGAAGACTTATGCGAAAAATCGTTTGTTGGGTTAGGTATACAAGGTTATTTTGAAGCATTAAGGTATATTAGTGAATATAAATAAAATTGCTTATCAAGGGGATGTAGGTTCCTATTCTTATGAACTTTTAATAAATGTATTTCCAAATACTGAATCTGTTCCTTGTGGTTCTTTCTCTGAGTTAATTTCATATGTAAAAAAAGAAAAAGCTCATGGATTACTTCCGGTAGAAAATTCTATAGCTGGAACAGTAAATGAAGCATATGAGGAGCTAATAGCAAGTAATTTAAATATATTCGGTGAATATATAAAAAAAATTGACCATGCTCTAATTGGGCTACCTAATTCAGAGCTAAGTAGTATTAAAAAAGTTAAATCACACCCTCAAGCTCTTCAGCAATGTAATCAATATTTGCATAAAAACCAATTTGAACTTTTACCAATATATGACACTGCTGGTGGTGTTTTTCAGTTGCTTGAAGACTCAGATGAAACAGTAGCTGCTATCGCAGGGAGTCATTTTGAAAATGACAAAAGATTTAAAATATTAAAGAAAAAAATTTCAAATCATGATGAAAATTTTACACGTTTCTTATTAATTGGAGATTCACAACCAGATTTAGAACTTCAACCAGATAAAGTTTCCTCAGTATTAATTTCTGATGACAAACCTGGGTCGCTGCTAAAAGCTCTAAATGTATTTGAACAATTAAATATTAACTTAACAAAGTTAGAATCTCGTCCAATTTTGGGTAGACCTTGGGAATACAAATTTTATATTGACTTTGAATTAAAAAACGATAATGAGCTTAAAGTAATTGTTAAAAAAATAGTTGATGTTTCAAAAGAGTTTAAAATTTTAGGTTACTATCCTAAATTCACTCCTTAATAGTCCATTTGATTTCATCTTTTAAATCCGATATCTGGATATTTGCGTTTTCTAGTAGATATCTAATTGAATCAGAAATCTCATATTTCTTTTCATTTCTTAATTGGATTCGTAATTTAATTAATTCTGTGATAAGAAATTCAAATCTAGAAATATTTTTTTTGTTTAATTCTATTTCAATTAATAATTCAGCAATAGTTTTCTCTAGGTCTAAAGAAGGTTGGTTTTCATCTTTACTTTCTAAATTTTCTACATCTATATCAGCATTATCAAAAAAATCTTGAATTAATTTTAGTTTATTTTCACTTCCTGGTTTAAAAACTAATTGTTCGTTTCTATTTATAAAAGTTACATTTCCTTTACCATGTACTTTGAAAATATTATTTTCACCATCTATTACTAAAGCAGTATGTTCATCAACACCTAATATGTGTGTATAATTTTGTTGAATTAGTAATTCAATTCTTTTTCTGCCAACAAAGCTGTAGCTTGTATCATGATTACCTCCTTCTCGGTTGTTAAAATGTGGTATAACTGTGCAGTCAAGATTATAAATTTTCAAAAGTGACATACCTTTTTCCCAGTAGGGTTCGTAACCTGCTTTATAAATCTCATATACAGGTAAGGTAAACTTTCCTAATGTTGCTGCAGCAGCACTTGCAAAAACAGCACTGTTACCTGACAGCAAATGCTGTTTTAATAAATCTTGAAATTGATTACCCACCCACATTTTGCTCGCATAACTTGGACTTCCAGGTCCTGCAAATATGAAATTTGCATTCTCGAGTTCTTTTAGAGCTTTAAAGTATTTTGGTTTATTCAATTCATTTATAGATCTAAAGGAAGCTAAGTTAATCTTTAATTCAACACTAGTTTTGAAAAACTGCTTTAACTTTTCTACTAACAAGTCAGCGTTTTCTTGAAATCCAAAAGGTGAATCGATTATATATGCATTAGGTTTTGATATATTTTTTAGAAGTTCTCGATGGACAGATACTAGGTTTGGACTTGTTTCACCAGATCCAAGTATTGCAATAGTTCCGATTCCTTTTGACATGACTACATTATATATTTTTTTATAAAGTTCCCAAACTGTATAATTAAATCATGGTTAAGTTTTTAGCAAAAATACTTGAAAAATTTACAATTGATATTGCACCTAAGTTTCCAATTAGATTTAGAACACCTTTATATGCTTCTGTTTTAAGAATTAGAAAAGTTAGAGACAATCTTAGAATTAAATCAAGTTCTAAGGATCCAACATTTCAAGAAAGGCTTGATTACGCATTAGATTCTAGAAAAAGTCTAAATAGAACAGGTAGCCAACTTTCAAAGTTTCAAAAGGATGTCGTAGTTGAAAAAATTGAGAATTTAAATATTCCTATATATAAATTCATTCCAAATGAAGTGGATGAAGAAAAGTTCGGAATTTATTTTCATGGAGGAGGCTACTTCGCTGGTAGTTATACCTCACATAAAAATTTAGTATCAAAATTAACAAGTAATTCAAAAATGGTTATTTATTTTTTTGAATATAGATTAAGTCCTGAATTTAATTTTCCAAGTGCACATGAAGATGCACAAGTAGTTGTAGAATATTTGCATAATTTAGAGAATAAAAAAACTTCGATTTGGATGGGCGAGTCTGCTGGTGGAGGATTAGCAACCGGCTTAATAGTTGATAAAAAATTTAAAATTTCACCAGACAAATTAGTACTCATTTCTCCTTGGCTTGATTTATCAAACAAAAGTGAAGACAGGAAGTTTCTAAAGAATAAGGATATAACAATTATCCTAAATGGAATGCACGATGTTGGAGAATTTTATGCTGGAGAGTACGGTAGTAACAACCCAATTATTTCTCCTGTTTATGCTGATATAGACAATTTTCCAGAGACCCTTATTCAAGTAAGTTCTTCTGAGCTTTTATTCAACGATGCGTTAGAGTTTGTTAAAAAATTAAATGATAAAAATATAAAGGTAGATTTACAAATTTGGAATAAGCTTTGGCATGCGTGGCATTTTTTTCCTATAAAAGAATCTGAAGAGGCGGTAGATAAAATTATAAAATTTATTAAACAACCACAATTTCAATCTTCTAAATGATGCAAGGCAAATCCAAAAGGTAGTTCAAGCCTATTTTCTTTCATAACTTTTTCATTATTCAAAATATTATATGTGGAGTCAATAATTTCTATTTTTCCTCGGTTTAGAATTAAACTTCTCTCACAAACTTCAAGAGCCATAGGTAAATCATGAGTAACTAAAATTATTGTAATTTCTAAAGATTTTAAAATTTCAATTAATTCTCTTCTAGAAGCAGGATCAAGGTTAGAACTTGGTTCATCTAGAACTATCAAATTTGGTTTTGAGGCAAGAACACTGGCTATTGCAACTTTTCTTTTTTGACCAAAACTTAAATGATGTGGAGCTTTATCAATAAAATCCAACATCTTTACTTGTTCCAAAGCTTGCAGTGAAAGACTTTTAGCCTCATCAAATGAATACCCGAAATTTCTAGGACCAAACATTACGTCTTCAAGTACTGTTGGCATAAAAAGTTGGTCATCAGGATCTTGAAAAACTAATCCAACTGACTTTCTGATTTTTTTAATATTTTCTTCTGTATATGAAAGACCATCTATAGTAATTTCGCCATCTAAACTACCGAGGATTCCATTTAAATGAAGTAGTAGGGTGGTTTTACCAGCACCATTTGGACCTAGTATTCCAAGTCTCTCTTTTTCATCTAAATTTAATGAAATATTGTTTAAAGCTTTATAACCGTCTGGGTATTCAAAAGATAAATTATTAATTGAAAGATAATTTTTCATAATATTATTTGATCATAAATGGTTGCCAAAAGACAAATAATGCCGATAAGGTAAATCATATTCGTATTTTTGTATTCTCTATCATGGAGTTCTAAGTAGCCATTAAAACCTCGAGAAATCATTGAATTGTAGACCCTTTCACCTCTTTCATATCCCCTAATTAACATTGCACCAGAAGCAAAAGCAATAGGTTGTAAATTTTTTAACCCTTTTTCTGAATAACCTCTTGATTTCATAGAAATTTTTACACGTTTTAACTCATCTATAAATACATCTATATATCGAATTGCAAAAGAAAAAATTGAAATCAAGAGTGGAGAGATTTTTAATTTTTGCATCCCATAAATTAGTTCAATTGTTGAGGTAGTTGCGGTTAAAATTATTGCAAGAGTTACGCAGAGCGTAATTTTAAATATTAAATTTCTCATTTCTATTAATCCCGTTTCATAAATTGTTAAACCCAAGTACTCGCCAAAAATTTTTCCATTTCCTTTACTAATAAATGGTAAAAAAATTGCAAAAAGAACAAATGGTATGTCAATAGATAAACGTTTTAAGTAAGTTTTAAATGAGATTTTGGAAATAAATAGCAAATACACAACACAACAAATATGTATCATAAAAAGTTTGAGATTATTCATACTAAAGAATGCTATAGATAAAATAATTAAAAAAATACCAAGTAGTTTTGTCTGAGGCTTTACCTTGCTAAGTCTAGATAGTTTATGTAACTCTAAATGGTGGTGATGGGTTGTTTCCATTACAGTATTTTACTGCAAACGTTTTGCAATAAAAAATTTATTTACATTTCTTACACAAACCTGAATATGTAAAATGTAAATTAATATTTTTAAAACCTGATTCTTTTTTTAACAAACTCTCTATTTGTTTTTGAGTTTTTTCATCAATATCTATAATTTCACTGCAACTTTCGCAAGATAAATGTACTTGATTCTTTTTATGTTTAGTAAAGTAAATACCTGATTGATGAATTCTGTGAGCATGTTCTATGAGATTCAATTCTTCTAGCATATCTAATGTTCTATAAACTGTTGTTAAGTCTATAGTAGAGTTGACTTTTTTAGCTTTCTTAAATAGCGTTTCAGCTGTGAAATGTTCATGTCCTGAATTTTCTAAAATTTTACAAATAATTTCTCTTGGTTCCGTTATCCTTTTACCACTATTCTTTATCTCATTTATTATTTCCATTTAATAATTATTATATGTTTTAAGTTAAGAAGTATGAAAAAAATAATAATCAAGTTTTTGAACAGATACAGTATTGTTTATGTGCCTATTGGGTTAATATTATTTTCAATTTTGGTTAGTCAATTAATTAATTTACCAATAAATCTATATTTATTATGTTTCTCATGGATTTTAATTTTTTATGGTTTGAAAATTTATACTTCAAAACGTCACTACCAATCCAAGCAAGATGAAAATTTTAACTATTCGATAATTGAATTTTATTCCGATTACTGACTAGGTTGCACAGCATCTAAGCTCATAGTTAATGAGTTCCAAAAAAATTACCCTGAAATTAACTTTATTTCAATAAATGCTTCTAAAGAAATGGGTCATGAGTTTATTGAAAAATATAACTTAAAAGTTACGCCATCATACGTATTGATTGACAAAAATTTAAATTCAATTGCAAAAAAGGTAGGTTCTTTTAATACTCGGTATTTTTTGAAAAAACTAAATTATTAGGCAATCTTATCTCCAGGCTTAGCTTGAGTAGCTACGTCTAAAAGTAGAACCTTGTTATTGCTATCAAGGGAACCAAGTACTAAACATTCACTGATAAAAGGACCAATTTGTCTACTGCCTAAATTTATAACAGCTATGCATTTTCTATCTATAAGATCATTTATTTCATAATTTGTAATTTGTGCACTAGATTTTTTTAAACCAATTTCATCACCAAAATAAATTGTTAATTTATAAGCAGGTTTTCTAGCTTCTTTAAACACTTCAGCATTTACAATTATTCCGACTCTAATATCCAGCCTATTAAAGAAATCTATATTCTCATTATTCATATAACAAACATAATTACATACTTAGGTCATGTCAAAAATAATGATATTGGGGTCAGGTACAAGTATTGATTCAAAAAACAATTTATTAGCTAATTTCGCTCATAACTTCTTAACAAATCAAAAGGTAGAAAGTTATCTTTATACAAATCTATATTCTGAAATTCCATTTTTGTTAGAGAAAGAATCGCAAGCTCCATTAAAAATAATTGAAATTAGAAATGTACTAAAAATTTGTGACAAAGTAGTAATATTTAGCCCAGTGTTTAATGGAGGTTATTTAGCTCATTTAAAAAATACTTTGGATTGGTTATCATTAAGTTTTGAAGATTTTGAGTATAATCAACTATTTAAAAACAAGTATGTATCAGTCATCTCTTCAGTTAACGGTTCTGGTGGTAATGCTCAAAAAGCTTTTGAAATATTGAAACTACAGCTTGAAAATTATGGATTTAATGTAAATAGCAAATTTTTACTTATTAATAAGGATGATTATATAGAAAATAAATTGAACTTTAATTTAAATAAAACTTTAGTTAATAAAATTCAAGATCATTTGAATTTATTTTTGAAAAGTTAATCTTTCTTCAATTAACTTAAAACACAACGAAGTTAGTTCTTCCACGGTTAGTTCTTGTGTGTTTTCTATTGGTTTCAGAATTTCTAAACTAATAGTTCCACTTCTAAACCAAACTTCACCTTTCTGCATTAAATTATGTGCATTGTGAGAAACAACTGGAAGAATAGGCAAGTTGAATTCTTTAGCGACGAATGCAGCTCCTTTTTTGAAAGGTAAAAGTTTATTTGAGTTACTTCTTTTACCTTCTGCAAATACCAAAATTGATAAATTAGATTCAATAACCTTTTGAATAGATTCATTAATTTTTCCAAAATTAGCTTTAGCATTTTGCCTATCTATTTTTGGAAGACCAAGAACTTTTAGGGCTCTTCCAAAAAGTGGAATACTGTAAAGTTCAGCTTTTGTTAGAAATCTAGTTGATAATGGTATTCCATGTATATGTGTAAATATATCTAACGTAGAAGGATGGTTTGATACAACTACGTAGCTTTGATCTGGGTTAACATTTTCATCTCCAGAAACAATTAAATTAATACCTACTATTTTTAATCCAACCCAACCAAAAAATTCATATAGATTAGAGGCAATAATTTTACCATTTGGAATAAAAGATGAAATAACAATAATAATGACAATTGGACTCAAAATAAAAATAATAAAAAATGGAAATAAAAAGATAGTTTTGAAGATTATTGAAAAAGTTAACTTTCTATCCATAAAAGAATTTTATCTAATATTATAAGTATTATTTTAAATACTTATTCCATATTGTTTTTTTACACTCAAACTTAAAAAATAAAAGCTACTTGTACAAAGCATAAATCCAAAAGTTGGAGGAAGTAAGTTCCAATAGTTAACACCACCGAGATAAGAACCATATGTTATAGCATCATATATCATCATTCCCCAATTTGGAGTCCAACCTACTTGTCCGAAAAATGAGGCAAAACCATAAGCTAATATCCCATAAGTTGTACTTGCTAACATATAGCTAACTGAATAAGGAACTACAACAGGAAGTATGTGCCTTGTTGCTATATAATAATTTTTTCCACCAAGTAATTGTGATGCTTTTATAAATTCAGAATTTACAATTTCTAGAGATTTTGATCTCACAACTAAATAAGCTACTCCAAAACCAGATAAAAACCCATAAATAAGTCCAACCATTCCAGGTGTTAGCACATCAGTAAAATCTCCTGTACCTAGAATTAATAAAACTACAGGTGGCGAAATTAAAATTATTCCAGATGAGGTTTCTTTAATTACTCTATCTAGCTTTTGAAAAAGTATAGGTATAGTAGTGCCAAAAAATAAACTTATTGTTAAACCAACGAAAAAAGAAACAATGGAAAGGCTTATAAGTGGACTTGAACCAGCTAAGAACATACTTAACACATCTCTTCCTAATGGGTCAGTTCCCAAGAGATGTGTTTCAGATGGAGTAGTAGGATGTGGAAATACAGATATGTCAAAGCCAACGATCGGATCGTAAATGTTTTCTGGCCAAACACCTCCAAGTAACCAATTATGCAAGAGACTGAATGATATTAATAGAATTAAACAAGCGTATCCAACTTTTCCATAATAAGATTTATAAGTACTTTGAATTAAATTCTTTATCAATTTAACCTCACCCTTGGGTCAAGATACGCATGAAAAATTGATATAGTTATTCTAATAAATATTGTTAAGACCGCTAATAATAGAAAAATTCCCATTGCTGCATTTGAATCTTGATTCATAATAGTTTGATATAACAAACTACCCATACCATTCCAGTTTGTAGTTGATTCGACTATAACAAGTGAAGCTATTGTAAATGGTAAGCTTAAACCCAACCTTATGGCAAAAGGTCCAAAGGTATTTTTTATTATATGGTCATTAAATACTTTACTATTTGAAAAGCCTAATGCTCTAGCAGTAAGTATGTGTGGTTCACGAGATATATTTTGTACAATAACGTTATTCATTAAGACAAACTCTCCAATAAAAAAAGTCGAAAGAATAGCAATGGTTAAAAAAGCGCTTTTTGTATGTATAAGTACATCGTTAAGTAAAATTCGGTCCGTGTTGACAAAAAGCAATAGAAGTAAAGTGAATAAAAGTATTGTTTTGTATTTATCAATTTTTAACAAAAAAATTAAATCAATAAGTAAAGTCAAAATCAAGATAGTGCACATAATAACTAAAAAAGTATTTAGGTTAAATAAAAATTCTGAATAATCAATTAAATTTTTAGGAGATTTTATTATTTCAAAATTATCAAAAATTTTTTGAAACCATTCATCAAATTTTGTACCAATTACAAATAGTGTTATAGGTGGGAATATGCTAATTAAGAACGTGGAAAATGTATCAGAAAATATCTTATTTTTATATAATTTATTAATTTTTGTTTTAAGCACAGGAAGTTTTGATAAATTAAAAGCCAGTAAGAATGAAGGAATAAGAATTTGAAGAGTTGGAAAAACAGTGGACATTATATCTTTACCATTTCTTTGCATAAATCCTCCAGGTGTAATTTCTCCAGCAAAAACACTTAATATCCATCTGAAGTATCTTTGATAAAGCGGATCACTGGCACCAAGCGATTCCCTTAGCGCATCAAGTTCTTCCTGACTCATCATTAATCTGAGTGGAGTTAAGAAATCACCAGGTATCAATATATTTATGGCATAAAACATAACAAATAAGAATATAAAAATTGAAATTAGAGATGAAATTACTTCTCTAGTAATAAATTTTATCATTTTTTCCGTAAATCAACATAAGGTAATACTAATTGAACAACTGGGCCAATTCCTATAACAAACAAGATTGTGACATATCCAACATTTCCACCAAGAATCCAACCTGAAATAAATGCAAAAAGCTCAATTAATATTCTTGCAGTACCAATTTTAATTCCTCTATTTTCAAAACCTACCATAATTCCATCTCTTGGTCCAACACCTAGCCCAGCACCTACATAAACAGCTGTTCCAATGCCAATTAATAAAATTCCAAAGAAAATAAGTACAAGGCTTTGAAGAGTATTAGTTGAAAGTTGGAACCTCGGTATAACCAAGTCAGCTACTGAACCTATCCAAATCAAATCCACAATAGTACCGAATCCAGGCTTTTGTTTTAAAGGTATCCAAAATAACATAACAACAAATCCGGTAAAAATTATTGTTCTTCCATAAGGCAATCCTATAGTTTTAGATAGACCATCGTGAAATACACCCCATGGTCCAAGCCCTAAATCAGCTATGTAATTTAAAGATATACCAATACCAATAGTTGTTGTACCTAAAAATACTTGAATTATTTTTCTAAATCTTATGAACACTAAATAAGACTAGAAGTTAATAAAAATTAAACATTAGAATTTACATTATGAAAAGAATATTTCTTATCTTATTTGTAGTTTTTCTAGCATGTTCTCAAACTGAAGAAAGCATTGAAGTAAATGAAGAATTTCTATCAGAAGGTGAAAGTGTAACATCTACAACACAAAATATTACACTTGATGAAACTACTACGTCAATAGCAATTGAGCAATTAAATAGTTTTGAAGATGAACATTATGTGATTGATAAAGAGAGAAGTAAAGTTTCATATCTTGCACCAAAGCAATTTTTGAACTCTGGTTTAGAGATTGTTGAAGGGGTCACTAGCGAAATAATTGGTGAGTTTACGCTGTCTCTAATTGAGTGTGAATCATCTAACTCTTGTTTAATAATTTCAAATTTATTAATAAGAGTTGATTTATCTACTTTAAAATCTGACAGCTCTATAAGAGATAATTCAATTAAAACACAATGGCTTGAATCAAATATCTTTCCTGAGGCAACATTCAAAATTGAAAATTTAGAGCTTGCTAACAAAAATTTTGATTCTTTGATTGAAGATACAATAGTTGGTCAATTATCGATTAGGGAAATTGTAATCGATACACCTTTTTCATTAACTGCATATTACTCAAACGATGAAATTTATGTTTCAGGTTATACAGAAATCGACACTACTTGGTTTGGTTTTGATGCTCCAACTAAATTTAATGCTTGGGAAGTACTTAATCCAATTGGGATAACTGTAGATCTAATTGCAGTTAAAAAAAATAGTTAATATTCTAAATTTCAACTTTCTTCCTGAACATCTTAAAAAAAGTGAAAGTAAATATGCTGCAGTTGGAATACTCATAGTCAACTCTAATGAAGTATTATTTATTAAACGCTCCGAAGAGATGCCAACGCATAAAGGTCATATCGCCTTTCCTGGAGGAAGGAGTGAAGAAAATGATATGAATATAGTTGATACTGCTTCAAGAGAAGTGTCTGAAGAACTTTTGATTCCTATAGATTCTTTTAAACCTCTAGGGTACTTGGAACCTATAAACACGATTGAATATCTATACAAAGTACATCCAATATTATTTACAATAGATTTTAAACCAACAACTTTTGACAATAAAGAAGTACAGTCAGTTCACTATGCTTCAATACTCGATTTAAATAATCCTCTAAATTGGGAATATAAAGGCCGTTATACAGATGATTGGGTATTTAAAATCGACAAAGAAGAACTATGGGGGGCAAGTGCAAAAATGGTTAGGAATCTACTTAATATTCAGTTAGTTATTTAAAGTTTTTTGATTCATCTTTGACTGCTAGAAATAAAGAAATAAAAATCAAGATTAGAGTCACAAAAAAAATTTTATCAACAAACTCTCCAAGGAAAAAGAAACCAGCACTTATTCCTACTATTGGCACAATATAATCAACAAGCGTTGTAAATGTAGCTGAAATTCTCTTAATAGTGTATAAAAACAATGAATAACTTATTACATCTATAGTAATTAAGGCAAATATTCTAATCAATGCTGGGGTTGTCAACTTGCTGATTTCGCCATCAACAAGGATAAAAGTAAAAACTGACATTATTGTACCAGTCAACCATTGAGTTAGCATAAAGGTTTTAGAAGGTATATATTGAGAAAATTTCCGGTTTGTTATATTACTCAACGCCAGTCCTTGAACTCCAATTAGTGAAAGCAATCCTCCAAAAATTAAATTCCCACCATTTTGTATACCTGATATTCCTGATTGAAATAATATAAGTAATCCAATAAAACCAAATATTACAGAAATAATTTTTAATGATGTTACTTTTTCTTCTTTATAAAACAAGTAAACCCAAACCAAAGTAAACATAGGAATTGTTGAGATAAAAATACTATTCAATCCAGATGAAATAAAATTTAAAGCATAGATGAAAGACCAGCCTGGTAAATAAATTGCTAAAAGACCAGATAATGCACCTTTTTTTAAATAATCAAAATTAATTTGACTATAAAAATCTTTTCGAACATAAATTCCAAAAATTATAGTTACACAAAATATACGGGTTGTAACTAAGAAAGGTTCATTGATATTTTCAATTACCAAACTTCTTGTTAATACACCATGGAAACCGTAAAGCGAACCAATAAGAATTATGTTTCTTAAACCAGCTAATGCAGAAATTGAGTTTTCAGAACTAATAAGGCTCTCCAATAGATATATTTTTATTAGAATAGCAGATATGACAACAGTATTTTCAGGTATACAACCTACAGGCACAGTACATCTAGGCAATTTGTTAGGTGCTATTAAAAATTGGGCAACAATTTCTGAAGAAAATAAAATTAATTATTTTTGTATAGTGGATCTGCACTCTATTACAACCATTCCTAATAAAGAAGAGTTACAGATCAATACATACCAAACTTTCAAAGCTCTAATTGGTAGTGGCATAAATTTAAATTCTTCAACAATTTATATTCAAAGCCAAGTTCAAGAACATGCTTATTTATCTTGGATACTTTCTAGTTTTTGCCAAGTTGGTGAGTTGCAAAGAATGACACAATTTAAAGAAAAGTCTGAATCACTTGGCACCCATTCTGGGCTATTAACGTATCCAATTTTAATGGCTGCAGATATTTTATTACATAAAGCTGAAGAAGTTCCAGTTGGAGACGATCAAACACAGCACCTTGAATTGACTAGAAATATTGCTGAAAGATTTAATCAAACATACAGTGACTTTTTCCCATTGCCAACTAAAACTTCTGGATCAAGTGCAACTAGAGTTATGTCTTTACGACATCCAGACAACAAAATGTCTAAAAGTACAGAAGATTTAAATGGAACAATTTATATTGATGACTCAAAAGATTTGATTATGAAAAAATTTAAAACTTCAGTGACGGATTCTGAAAATGAAATTAAATATGACATTAAAAACAAACCTGGTATTAGTAATTTAATTGAAATTTTCTCAGCGGTTAACAATCAGTCTATTGATACAACAGAAAAACAGTTTGCTGGAGTACAGTATGGAGAATTTAAATTAACTGTTGGTGAATCTGTTGCAAGTTACATAATCCCAATTTACGAAAAAATTAATTCTATTAGCGATATTGAAATTAATAAAATGGCAAGTGAAAATAGATTGATTGCTAAACATTCAGCTGACAAGACAATTTCAGAAATAAAAAATCTTATTGGTCTGGTTTAAGTAATGTATTTTCAAATTGATTTATTAACTAATTTAGATGGATAAAGTACTTCCAGTACCAGATGAATGGAAGAAGCTTTTAAACGCTAGTCAAAAAGAAGCTATCGAATCAATCAGGGGACCAGTTTTAATTATGGCTGGAGCAGGTTCAGGTAAAACTAGAGTTCTCACTTATAGATATGCACATCTAGTAAAAACATATCAAGTAGATGTAGAAAATATTTTAGCGATAACTTTTACTAACAAAGCTGCTGAAGAAATGAAATCTAGAATAAGTGACTTGCTAAACCTAGATAGTAGCCCAAAATGGGTTTCAACTTTTCATAGTCTATGTGTAAAAATATTAAGGATTCATGGTGACAAATTAGGGTTTAATAGAAATTTTTCAATTTATGACCAATCAGACTCAAACAAACTTGTAAGAAATTGTATGTCTGAAAATAACATTGATTTAAAACAGTACTCTCCAAAGAGAATACAGGCTCATATTTCAAATTTAAAAAATAATATGGTAAATCCTAAAAAAGCACTTGAATATGCTGATACTTTTTTTGATGTCAAAGTCGCAGAAATTTATGGAAGTTATGAAAAAAAATTAAAACAAGCAAATTCTATGGATTTTGATGATCTCCTTTTGAAAACAGTAGAATTATTTGAAAATTTTGAACAAGTTTTAGATTTTTGGTCAAAAAAATTTCAATTCATAATGGTAGATGAGTATCAAGATACAAATTTCGTCCAGTATAAGCTTGTTGAACTTTTAGGTTCGAATAACAAAAACGTCTGTGTTGTAGGTGATTCAGATCAAAGCATTTACGCTTTTAGAGGCGCAGATATTAGGAATATAATCGAATTTGAAAAAGATTTTGAAAATGCAAAAATAATTCAATTAGAAAAAAACTATAGATCAACAAAAAAAATATTAAATTTAGCAAATCAAATTATTTCAAATAATCAGAGAACTATAGAAAAAAATCTTTGGACAGATAATGATGAAGGTTTAGATGTAGATTCTATACAGTTTAGATCTGAACGTGATGAGGCGAACTGGGTTTCCTCTGAAATTAAAAAAATACTAGAAGATAACAAGAATGATCATGTTGCAGTATTTTATAGAACAAACAGCCAGTCTCGTTTATTTGAAGAAGAGTTAAGAAAAAATAATATTTCTTATAAAGTTTTAGGCAGCGTTCGTTTTTATGACCGAAAAGAAATCAAAGATATGATTTCTTATTTAAAGTTTATTATAAACGATAATGACATGGTGTCGTTTGAAAGAGTTGTGAACGTTCCCCGTAGAGGAATCGGCGACTCAACTATTGGCAAAATTAAAGAATCTATGGATAAGTTCAATGAAAATTTATCTCAAATTTTAAATAAAACAGATACAATTGAAAATATTTCTCCTCGAATTAAAAACAATCTAAGTGAGTTCAATCAATTAATCCAAGATTTAAAGTCGATTGCAATTCAAGGTCCATCTAAAACTATTGAAGCGATTCTTAATAAAACTGGTTATAGAGAAGATTTAATTAAAGAAGGAACCCTTGAATCTCAAATGCGACTTGAAAACATTGAAGAACTTATGAATTCTGCGTTTAATTTTGAAAATTTAAATGAATTAGAAATTGATGAACCTTTCACTTTGATGCGTGAATATTTGGAGTCAATTGCACTTTTTGCTGATACTGATGAACTTGAAGAGTCTGATAGGGTTACTCTCATGACTTTGCATAATGCAAAAGGTTTAGAATTTCCTTATGTGTTCATGACTGGCATGGAGGAAAATTTATTCCCACATGAAAGAAGTACACAAGGTGGCAAAAAAGAAATTGAAGAAGAAAGAAGGCTCTGTTATGTAGGTATTACTAGAGCAGAAAAAAAATTATATTTAACTTACTCATGGTCAAGAACTTTATGGGGTGGTACAACTTATAACTTACCAAGTAGATTTATTGAGGAAGGGAAAGGTTTTCTTACTAATGTTGAAATAAAAGAGAGTTATTCAAATAATTCGGATAATGAAAAAAATGTATCAGTCGGTTCAAAAGTTTTACATGATAAATATGGTGAAGGAAATATATTAGAAGTAAACGGTAATGAAATTACTGTAGATTTTAAAAATGAAATCGGTATCAAATATTTAGATGTTGAATGGGCACCAATAAAATTCATATAATATTAAACATAATTTTTTATTTTTTGTAATCTAATATCTTGTTGTTACATTATGAATCTTTTTGAATATCAAGGAAAAAAACTTTACGAGAGATATAGTATTCCTACGCCATCATCTTTTTTTATTAAAAATCTTGAAGATTTAAATAATCATAAATCTTTTATTTTTCCTTTAGTTGTAAAGGCCCAAGTTCAAGTTGGAGGAAGAGGTAAAGCAGGCGGTATTAAACTAGTAACTTCATTAGATGAATTGAAGAATGCTGTAAATGAAATCTTGGGTATGGATATCAAGGGTCACAAAGTAGAAAGCTTGCTAATAGAAGAGGCATCAACAATTTTGAAAGAGTATTATATTTCTTTCACTTTAGATAGATCAGCAAAGAAATATTTAATGCTATTAAGTGCTAAAGGTGGCATGGATATTGAGGAAGTTGCTGAAAAAAATCCAGAAGATTTAATAAAAGTTTATATATCTCCATCTCAAGGATTATCGGAAGATACGGTAACAGATGCAATAAACGATGCAAAATTAGACCCAGAATTTAAGAATGAATTAAAAGATATAATTTTGAAACTTTATCACTTATTTATTGCTGGCGATTGTGATCTTGTAGAAGTTAACCCTCTCGCAATAACGAATAATGGAGTTCTTGCATTAGATTCAAAAATTTCTTTAGATATGAATGCTGAATATAGACACGAAGAATTTTCCACATTTGAAGCAGAAATTCCTATTCCAGAAGCTGAAGCTTTTGCTAAAAGTAAAGGTCTAAATTTTATTAAATTAGACGGGAGTGTTGGAATAATTGGAAATGGTGCTGGCTTGGTGATGTCGACATTAGATGTAGTTTCTGAACATGGTGGTGAAGCAGCTAACTTTTTGGATATTGGTGGAGGAGCTAAGGCAGAAACTGTAACTTCAGCCTTAGAAGTTTTAGAATCAGATTCGAATGTAAAAAGTGTTTTGATAAATATATTTGGTGGAATAACAAGGTGTGACCTTGTTGCAGATGGAATCATTGAAGCCACTAAAGGAAAATTATTAAAATGGCCAATTATTGTCAGGTTAGACGGAACAAATGCAAAAGAAGGATTAGAAATTTTAAGGAATCATGAAAATGAAAAAATTATTATTTCAGAATCAATGGATGATGCGGCTAAATTGGCTGTAACGGAGTCACAATAATGTCAATTTTTATAGACAAAAATACAAGGGTTGTCGTTCAAGGTTTGACTGGTAGAGAAGGCCAGTTTCATGCTTTACGAAATAGAGATTACGGAACTCAAGTTGTAGCCGGTACTAGGCCAGGAAAAGGCGGGGAAGATGTTCAAGGAATCCCAATTTTTAATTCCGTTGAAGAAGCTGTTAAAGCTACAGGTGCAAACACTGCGATGACATTTGTACCTCCAGCATTTGCAAAAGATGCTGTTTTGGAAGCTGCAATTGCAGGATGTGAATTAATTGTTTGTATTACTGAAGGAATTCCAGCTAAAGATGAAGCTGAAATGTATGATATTCTAAAACATACAACTAATGCTAAACTTCTTGGACCTAACTGTCCCGGTCTTATATCTCCTGGAAAATCTAATGTTGGAATTATGCCGCATGAAATTACTAAAGAAGGTACGGTAGGTGTTGTATCTAGATCAGGTACATTAACATACCAAGCAGTTCATGAGTTAACAAAGTTAGAAATTGGTCAATCCACATGTATTGGTATCGGTGGTGATCCGGTACCGGGGATGTCTTTTATCGATGTGTTGACTGCTTTTGAAGATGATGAACAAACAAATGCAATAGTAATGATTGGAGAAATTGGGGGAAGCGCTGAAGAAGAAGCTGCTGAATTTATAAAGCACAATATTTCGAAACCAGTTGTATCTTACATAGCAGGCGTAACTGCGCCTCCCGGAAAAAAAATGGGACATGCGGGTGCTATAGTTTCAGGTAATAAAGGAACTGCAAAAGCTAAAATCGAAGCTTTAACAGAAGCTGGAGTAAAAGTTGTAAAAAACCCAACACAGATAGGAACCGCTATAAAGGATGTTATATGAGTGAAAACTTATCAAGAATCGAATTAGTAGATGCAATAAACAAAACAAGAAAATCATTTGATACAGATAATCCAATTGTTCCTTTTATTGAAGGTGATGGTATAGGTATTGATATTTGGCCAGCATCACAAATGGTATTTGATGCAGCAGTAAAAAAAGCATATTCAGATAGTCGAAGAATAAATTGGCAAGAAGTTCTAGCTGGTCAAAAAGCATTTGATCAAACTAATGAATGGTTGCCGGAATCAACACTAGATAGTTTTGACGAACATGGCATTGGAATAAAAGGTCCTCTAACTACTCCAGTTGGAGGAGGAATTAGATCTATAAATGTATCTATAAGACAAAAATTAGATTTGTATGTTTGTTTAAGACCTATTCGTTGGTTTAAAGGTGTTGAAACACCAACTAAAAATCCTGGAGATGTAAATATTTCCCTCTTTAGAGAAAATACAGAAGATGTTTACGCAGGTAAAGAATTAGAAATGAATAGTGATGATGTTAAAAAGTTAAATAACTTTCTTAAAAATGAATTTTCATGGGATATAAGAGAAGATAGTGGAATTGGAATTAAACCAATTTCTAAAACCGCCTCTGAGAGATTAATTCGCTCAGCTTTACTCTATGCAGTGGAAAATAATAAAAAGAATGTTGCACTAGTCCACAAAGGAAACATTATGAAGTTTACAGAGGGGGCGTTTAGAGCATGGGGATATGAGCTAGTTAAAAATGAATTTTCTGATGTAGCTGTTTCTTGGGAAGATTGTAATGGAGAACCCGGGGATAAAATTTTAGTTCAAGACGTCATAGCAGATGCATTTTTACAACAAATTCTTATAAAGCCACAAGAATTTGAAGTCATTGCAACAACTAATCTAAATGGGGATTATGCTTCAGATGCTCTTGCAGCACAAATAGGTGGAATAGGTATAAGTCCAGGCGGAAATATTAATTATGAGAATGGAAAGTCAGTATTTGAAGCTACACATGGAACTGCACCAAAATATGCTGGGCAGAATAAAGCTAATCCGGGTTCATTAATTTTATCAGGTGAGATGATGTTCAGGTACATGGGCTGGAATGAAGCTGCCGATTTGATAATTAAATCTATGGAAAAATCAATATTTGAAGGAAATGTTACCTATGATCTAGCAAGAGGTAGAAACGATGCAACAACTCTATCAACTGAAGATTTTGCTAAAAACCTAGTAGAGAATATCGAAGGATTTTAATATGAAAAAAGTAACTATTGTCGGAGCTGGAAAATATGGATCTATGACTGCATTGAGAGTTGCAGAGTATGACATTGTAGATACAGTAGTAATGACAGATATAGTAGAGGGCTTACCACAAGGTCTTGCTCTTGATATGAATCAATCAAGATATGTGGAAGGTTTTTCAACGCAAATTATTGGAACCAATAACTATGAAGATACTCGTGACAGTGATGTAATTGTAATTACTGCAGGACTTCCTAGAAAACCTGGAATGTCAAGAATGGATTTACTTGAAGTAAATGCAAATATAGTTACTGATGTCACAAAAAATTTACTTAAGTACTCAAATGAACCAATCATTATTGTCGTAACGAATCCACTTGATCAAATGACTGCACTAGTCTCAAAAGTTTCAAGTTTACCTAAGAATAAAGTTATTGGTCAAGCTGGAGTATTAGATTCTTCTCGTTTCGCTTATTTTATTTCAGAAAAATTAGGCGTTCCGATGAAAGACGTCAAAGCACTCACGTTAGGCAGTCATGGTGAAACAATGGTTCCAGCTCCATCACAATGTACAGTGAACGGAGAACCGTTAACCAATCTTTTGTCACAAAATGAAATAGAAAGCCTAGTTGAAAAAACTTCTAACGGTGGAGCAGAGATAGTTGCTTTATTAAAAACTGGTAGTGCATATTTTGCACCTTCATCTGCAGCTGCAACTATGGTTAAAGCAATTATCACAGATTCAAATGAAGTATTACCAGCATGTTCATGGGTTACTGGAGAATATGGTATTAACGATGTATTTTTGGGTGTTCCAACCCAATTTGGGTTGAACGGTGTCAATAGCATTGTAGAACTTGACTTAAGCGAAGTTGAAAAAAATAATCTGGTTAATGCTGCTGAAGCTGTTAAAGCTAAAGTATCAGAGCTTGATAGCATAATTAATCAATAAAATCAGCCTTTTTAAAAAAAAACTCAATAATTTCAGTATTTTAAGACAAGCTAATTAAAAAAACTATAATGTTTATAGGGAGTTTTAAAAAAAACTCAATTAAAGAAAGGCTAAACAGCTATGAATAAAGATCAATTAGCAAGTGTTGTAGCAGCTGAAGTCGGGCTGTCACAATCCGATGCAAAAAAAGCTGTTGATGCAGTTTTTAATGGCGTTACAAATGGCATGAAAAACGGCGATAAAGTTAGTGTTGCTGGTTTTGGTGTTTTTGAGTCAAAATACAGGGCTGCAAGACAAGGAAGAAATCCAGCTACAGGAGAAACAATCCAAATAGCTGCAAAGAATGCTCCAGCTTTTAAAGCTGCTAAGGGCTTAAAAGACGCTTTAAACTAAAAGCTCTTTTTATAAATTTGAAAAGACGGCAAGCGCCGTCTTTTCTATTTCAAGAGATAAGATTAATGTCACCTGAAATCTTTATTTTTTCGTTAAAAAGTAGATCTTCAGGGTGTTTCTTACCTTCTACAATTTCTATGAATGTCTCATAACTCAATTTAAATATTAAAAATGGTTCTTCATTATTAATATTTTCAACTTTTATGGATTCCCTAAGTGAATAAATTTCGTTTTTATCTATAAGTTCAAAGTAGATATTTTTACTAATAAAATCGTCTGTTAATTTTTCTTTAAAAGCTTTAAGATATTTTTCTATCAATTGATAGTAAGTGTTTTTCTTTTAACGTCTTCAATTGCTTTTGTTACTTGAATCCCTCTTGGACAAGCCGATGTACAGTTAAATGCAGTTCTACATCTAAATGCACCATTAACGTCTTTTAGGATCTCTAAACGTTGTTTAGAAGCTGTATCTCTTGAATCATATATAAACCTGTGAGCATTAACTATTGCTGCTGGACCAATATAACTATCAGCAGTCCAGAAAACAGGACAGCTTGTAGTACATGCAGCACAAAGGATACACTTAGTAGTATCTTCAAATCTCTCTCTATCTTCTGGAGATTGCAGCCTTTCTCTTTCTCCAGGCTCATCGTCATTGATAAGATAGGGCAGTACTTTTTTGTATGAGTCAAAAAATGGTTCCATATCTACCACTAAATCTTTTACAACAGGAAGACCTCTTACTGGCTCTATTTTTATAGGATTACTTACTTCTTTAACCAAAACTTGACACGCAAGCATATTCTCTCCATTAATAACCATTGCATCTGAACCACAAACACCGTGTGCACATGATCTTCGAAATGATAAACTTCCGTCTTCAAACCACTTAACTTTGTGTAATAAATCTAATATTCTTTCATCAGGTTCTGCTTCAAGTTTATATTCCTCCCAATGACCTCTTTTATCAGAATCAGGGTTATATCTCAAAATATTTAAAGTTACTTCCATTAGTACTTTCTTTCCTTTGGTTCATATTTTCCAAGTTCTACGTCTTTGTATTTTAACTTAACTTCACCACCATCTTTAAAAGCAAAAGAATGTTTTAACCAATTCTTGTCATCTCTTTCAATATGGTCTATTCGTGAATGAGCTCCACGACTTTCTTTTCTTGCCAATGCACTAGCAACAGTTGTATCTGACATATCAAGTAAGTATTCAAGCTCAATGGCTTCAAGTAATTCAGTGTTGAAAACAGTACCTTTGTCTGAAATAGTTACATTTTGATATCTGTCTCTTAAGTTTTTAAGTATATTAGTTTGAGTATTCAAACTTTCTTCTGATCTGAATATTTTTGCATTTTCTTCCATTGAATCTTGAAGTTCTTCTCTTATTCTTGGAACAGAAAATTCTGGATTATGCTCTTTTTCTAATAATCTTTCAATTTTATTTTTTAATTCCTCAGCAGCATTCTCAGAAAGCGTCGATGGCTTGGTAGATGAAACATAGTCCACCATACTTTGTCCTGCTCTTTTACCAAAAACTACAATATCTAGCAATGAATTAGTACCTAATCTGTTTGCACCATGTACACTAACACAGGCTGATTCACCTGCAGAGTAAACACCTGGAAGAATTGAACCATCTGCATCGCTCAAGACTCTTGCATATATATCAGTTGGAATTCCACCCATTGCATAATGTGCAGTTGGCTGAACAGGTATCGGTTCATTAATTGGTTCTATTTTTACATAGGTCCTAACAAAATCTGTTATATCAGGTAGTTTTTGCTTTATTGTTTCTGCTCCAAGGTGAGTTAAATCTAAATATACGAAATCATTTTTAGGACCAGCTCCGTTACCGTTGTTAATTTCAGTTGCGATCGCTCTTGATACCATATCTCGTGGAGCTAAGTCTTTGATAGTGGGTGCATATCTTTCCATGAATCTCTCACCATCTTTATTTCTTAAGATTCCACCTTCACCTCTGGCCGCTTCAGAAAGTAAAATACCTAATCTATATATACCTGTTGGGTGAAATTGATAAAATTCCATATCTTCTAGAGGAAGCCCCTTTTGGTAAAGCATTCCAGGTCCATCACCAGTTAAGGAGTGAGCATTTGAACTAACTTTATAAATTTTACCAAAACCACCAGTTGCAAAAGTGACCGCTCTAGCTTCAAATATATGTATATCACCCGTAGCTATTTCATAAGCTATAACACCTTTACAAATCCCATCTTCAATCTTTATGTCTAGAACTTGGAATTCATCAAAAAACGTTACACCCATTGAAACACATTTCTGATAAAGGGTTTGTAATATCATATGTCCTGTTCTATCAGCTGCATAGCAAGCTCTGAATGCTGGTGCTTCACCTTCTTTGATAGTATGTCCACCAAATCTGCGCTGAGCTATTTTTCCATTTTCTAATCTACTAAATGGAAGACCCCAGTGCTCAAGTTCAACAACTGAGTCAATAGCCTCTTTACATAAAATATCTACTGCTGGTTGGTCTGCTAAGTAGTCTGATCCTTTGACTGTATCAAATGCATGCCAATTCCAATTGTCTTCTTCGACATTTGCAAGTGCTGCGCTCATACCACCTTGAGCGGCACCTGTATGTGATCTAGTAGGGTAAAGTTTAGTAATAACGGCTAACTTCATATGAGGAGCTGCTTCAATTGCAGCCCTTAATCCTGCACCACCTGCTCCAACAATAACTCCATCAAAGGAATGTTTTACAATTTTCATACTTCACTCACAAATGCTATTAGTACATAAGTACCTAATACTAAAAATACAATTGAAACTAAGTAAAGAGTTGCTAACGAAACTTTTCTAATATTTTCATTTGCAATATTGTCATGTAAGACAATTCTCAAACCATTGGTACCATGAAGTAAACTTAAGGCTAATAATAACCAGTCAAAAGTTCTCCAATATGGAGTGTCCCACCTTGCTGCTACAAATTCGTAATCTAGATTTAATGTGTCATTGAATACATGCATAATAAACATATGACCTGTTGCGAGTAAGACCAAGAACAATCCACTAATTCTCATAAAAAACCATGCATAAAGCTCAAAATTACTACCTCCAACTGGTGGTTGTCTTCTAGCCCAGTCTGTTCTTTGATTTGAGCTCATTTTGTTTTCCAATCTGGTAAAGGTCTAGTCATGCAGTCTACAACTGTTGTTCCTGGTGAACTTTTTTCAATACAAAGTTCAAAGTAAGAGCTAATCATTTTGTATGTAGTTGGTATAAATACTGAAATAAAGATTAAAAGGGAAATAAAATTTAGTCTTTTTTGATATTCAGATCCTTTGCTCCACAAATCGACGGTAATAATTCTCAATCCGTTAATTGCATGAGCTAAAACTGCCGCCATTAATCCAACTTCACCTAATCTAAAATAAAAGTTTTTATAGATAGCTTCAGCTCCTTCATATACTTCAGGTCCAAGCAAAATAAGAGCTGTAGATATTATATGAAGAAGTAAATATCCGAATAGAGCTACACCTGTGACTCTGTGAAATATGTAAAGCCACATGCTAGTTTTACCTTTGTAAACAGAACCAGTTGATACAATTTTTTGGTTAAGCATTCTATTATTATCCTATATTACAAAAATAAATATAAATTAATTAGACAAATACCCTCTTGACATTCACAGATACCATATTAAATTACATAAGTGTAATTTACATTAAGGAGTTAGGGTGGAGCATTCATCAATTGAGGAATTAATCGGAGGCATGCCTTCGTGGACTGAAGAAGCAAATTGTAAAGGTGCTGATGCTGATTTATTTTTTCCTGAAAGAGGAGCCTCTACCAGAAAAGCTAAATCAATTTGTAGAGCTTGTTCAGTTCAAGGCGAATGTCTTGAATATGCAATTGAAAATTCTGAAAAATTTGGAATTTGGGGTGGACTTTCTGAAAGAGAAAGAAGAAAAATTAAAAGACAAAGTTCTTCAGATTTCGATATCAGGGAAGTTGGCTAAGAACTGTAAGCTTCTTTATAGTCCTCTATATTTCTAGGTTCAATAATTTCGTCAGTTTTAATAATATTTGTAACGACGTTGTTCTCATCAGTAATATAAGTTACTCTCATTGATATTCCAACTTGATCATTAAAGCATCCAAATTTTTTCGAAACTTCACCATGCGGCCAAAAGTCTGCAAGTACTGGGTACTCTAAATTATAATGTTTTACCCATGCATCATTTGTAGGTCGTGCACAAACTGTAATGATTACTGTGTCAGGAGCATCAGAATTATTTGAGAAATTATCTCTCAACTCACAAACTTCTTTGTCGCAAACAGAACTGAATGGAAAAGGAATAAAGACAAATGAAGTCTTATTTCCTAAAAAGTCCTCATCAGACATATTTTCTTTATTGTTGCTAACTAAACTAAAACTTGGAATTTTATCTCCGATATTAATTGACATTATTCTCCTTCATAAATTTTATATTAGCGTACTAATTTATTAAATAGGAGGTAGTGAAGTTCTAGCAGCCCAAGATATTGGGTCTAAAAGTTCTTCGAGTGACGGAATAAGAGTTAAATCAGATAAAATATCTTCAAGTGTATATTCGTTTAAAGAATCATTCAAAAAACTAATAAATGCTCTCGAAGATTCTTCATATCCTGAAAGTTTTTGCTCAAAGCCTTCAATATTAGAATTTTCAAATGAAAAAGTAAGGTCCATTACTAAATCAATTACACTTGTATCTAGAAAATTTAGAATCTCTTTGCTTTTTAATTTAATTACTTCTCTATAGAAACTTAATGGCCCAAGAATTGGATCAAAAAAAGAGTCTAAATCAAAGTTATTTAATTCAGGTATTGAATTCATAATATCTTGAGGATTAGAAATGTTTTCAAAATCAATTTTTGTAGTATTTTCTTGAATATTTGAAATTAAGCTTGAGTTGCTTTCGTTTAGTTTTTCAATTAAAAATTGGAACGGTGCATGATACTTTCCTAAGGATAAAGTAACGTATTCAAGTGTCATCATAGCCATTACCAATTCATTAATATTTACTTCAAACTGCTCTATCCTTTTATCAAAGTTCAAATGATTTATTGCAAGGGTTTTGCTCGTTGGGAGTATTATTCCGAAATGACTCAAACCGAATGTGTTTTTTGCTAAAAAAGAAGTTAAGTTTCCAAGTTGCATACCTAAAATAGAAGACTGCATATTGCCGAAACCAAAATCAAAATTGTTACTTGAAAGTTTTGAAAAGTCAAAATGCTGAATTGAATCTAAAAACCAATCACCCCAATTTTTAGTTGAAAGTAATTTAAAATCTAATATATCTGAGTTGTCATAATTTAAACTTATTACTTTAAATATTTCTTCATAATTAATTTCTCTATTAGAAAACTTATGCTGAATTTCTTCTTTATTTAAATGATTGTTTATTTGCTTAGCTAATTTCCAGTTGACCTCATCATCATTGTTGTTAAATAAATTAAATAGTTGTGAAAATATATCGTCAGACATTAAACATCTGATGGTCTAAGGTCTAATTGAAAAATTAATGTTATAAGCTGATCATTTCTTAGTATTTGAATTTCAATTTCATCTCCAGCTCTCTTGTTTCTTAGCTCAGTGATCAATCCATCCAGTGTTTTGACTTCGTTGCCATCTAATTTTTTTATAATATCGCCCTGTAACGCACCTGCTTTTGCAATGGCAAATTGTATATTGTTTGGACTATATAATTCTTGTATATAAACACCCGCAAAAACTCTGGCCCCATCTTCAGCTGTTTCAAAATGTTGTGCTCCTAGTATTCCTAAGAAAGCATGATTGATCTCTCCAAACTCAAGTAAATCTTCAACTACATTTAATGCCATTTTTATTGGCACGGCAAAACCTAAACCTTCTGCTCCAACATCTGCAGTAGCAATAGCTGTTGTAATTCCTATAAGCTCACCATTATTATTTATTAACGCACCACCACTAGACCCTCTGGTTATAGGTGCATCAGTTTGAATCAAGCCAAAGAGTGTAACTGCTGATCCATCCAATTCATTACCTACGTCAAGTCTACGTTGGAGTGCAGACACAACACCTGTAGTAACTGTTGGAGCTGCTCCTAAAGTAAGAGGGTGTCCAATTGCAACTGCTAAGTCACCGACAACTAAACTATCGCTATTGCCGATATTAATTGGAACCAAGTTTGAGGAAGAGATTTGTATTAATCCAACATCTGTAAGTTTGTCCGAGCCAATTACAACAGCTTCATACAATCTACCATCTTCAAAAATTGCTCTAACTTCATCAACACCTTCAATTACATGGTGATTAGTGATAATAAGCCCTTCATCTGAAATGACAACTCCTGAACCACCACCAATCGAATAAAAGTCACCATTTTCGTCTAAACTTCCAACTTGGATTTGAACAATAGTTTGAGTAGCTAACTCAGCAATTGATACTATTTCAGAAGAGTCAATTCTCGGCATAACTAACTCTGTTTGTTTTATTGTTTCAGTTATTGTTATTGGATCTGGTACAACAACTTCTTGTTTTTCAAATAACCCAAACGTATAAAGAAAAAAAATAACAATACTGCTAGAAATTAGTGAAGAACCAATTATTAGATTGATTGAGCTTTTATTTTTTGCAGATTTTTCTTCTATTAAATCAGAAATATATTTTTTTTGTTCAAACAATTCTTGTTGGGTAAAGCTATCTTCCATATTTACATATTAGATAATGTTTGAAGGTATAAAAACTTTTATAAACAATCCCCAAAACAGTAACTGTATTTGAAATATTAAATATTTCTCCTTAAAGTTATATTGAAGTGCTCGAAGTTAAAAATTTAGAAGTTGTCTATCAAGATGTAATCTTAGTTTTAAGAGGTGTTTCACTTCAAATTCCTAAAGGAAAAATTGTTTCTTTACTCGGAAGTAATGGATCCGGTAAAACTACAGTTATTAGATCAATTACAGGACTCTTAGATGTTCAAAATGGTGATATAACTAAAGGCAATGTAATAGTAGACGGAGAAGATATTACAAATTTTAAGCCTTCAAAAATAGTTGAAAAGGGAATAGCTCAAGTTCTAGAAGGCAGAAGAATTTTTTCAGAGCTAACAGTTGTCGAAAATTTAAGACTTGGAGGACATACAAACAGTAAAGAAATAAATAAGAATATTGAGAAGATATTTGAATTATTTCCAATCTTAAAAAAACGATCAAGAGGAGAAGCTGGATATTTGTCTGGAGGTGAGCAGCAGATGCTTGCAATAGGAAGAGCTTTAATGTCAGAGCCAACTTATTTACTTCTTGACGAACCAAGCTTAGGTTTGGCACCAAAATTAGTAGATCAGATTGCTGAGCTAATTACACAAATAAATTCGCAAGGTGTAACAGTTTTATTAGTAGAGCAAAATGCAAACATGGCATTAAATATTTCACATCATGGTTACATCATGGAAACGGGGAATATTGTAATGGATAACTCAAGTAAAAAACTGCTAGATGATCAAGATGTTAGGGAATTTTATTTAGGACTAAATGCTGAAGGAACTAAGAGAAAATCATTTAAAGATGTTAAACATTATAAAAGAAAAAAGAGGTGGTTGTCATGAGCAACTTAATTTTTGATAATGTGACTTTGAAATTCGGAGGTATAACAGCTTTAAATAAAGTAAGTTTTGAAGTTAAACCTGGAAAACTCTTTGCGATTATTGGTCCTAATGGTGCTGGTAAAACTTCTATATTTAATTGTATTAGTGGGATATATAGACCAACAGATGGTGAGATTAGCTATGGAGATAATCAATTAAATATTTTAAGACCTGATCAAATAGCAAACTTGGGTATTGCGAGAACATTTCAAAATATCGAATTATTTGAAAACATGACAGTATTGGACAATATTTTAATTGGAGCACATAGACATTTAAATTATGGTTACATTTCTAGTTTGGTATTTAGTAAAAAGGTTAGACAAAGCGAAGTAGAAGCTAGAAAAAGAGCTGAAGATATAATTGATTTTCTTGAAATCGAGCAATTCAGGTATTCATATATTATGTCATTGCCTTACGGGGTCCAAAAAAGGGTTGAATTAGGTAGAGCACTAGCAATGGACCCAGAGGTTCTACTCTTAGATGAACCAGCTGCTGGAATGAACAATGAAGAAACTGAGGATATAGCCAGGTTTATTATTGATATTCATGAAGAAATGAAAAAAACTATAATTTTAGTTGATCACGATATGAATATGGTTATGGATATTGCTGAAGAAGTAATGGTACTAAATTTTGGTGAAAAATTAGCACTCGACGAACCGAGCAAAATTGTTAAAAATGAAAAAGTGATAGAAGCTTATTTAGGAGGTAGTTAACAATGGCTTTAACAATGGAAGAAATTTATGATGAAATCCTAAAAGAAGGTGGCAAGACACCTTCAATTAAAGTCAAAGAGACAGCATCGAGGTATCCTGAAAGAGTTGCCATGAGATATAAAGAGTTCGGTTTATGGCAAGAAACAACATATGCAGATTTTTGGTTAAAGTCTAATTTTCTTTCAATGGGATTAAAATTTTTTGGGATAGAAAAAGGCGACTCAGTTGCTATCCATTCTGAAAATAGACCGGAGTGGTTTATTGCAGATATTGGAATTCAGTCAATAGGCTCAGTAAGTGTTGGACTATATCCTTCAAATCCACCATCAGAAGTACAGTATTTATTGTCTCACTCAGAATCAAAAATTTTGTTTGCAGAAGACCAAGAGCAAGTTGACAAAGTATTAGAAGTAATTGATACGCTACCCTTACTCCAAAAAATTATTTATTTTGAAGACAGGGGTTTGTATAGCTATGACCACCCAAAGTTAATGAAATTTGATGAATTTCTTAAAATTGGAGAAGAAGAATTTAACCGAGATTCAAGTTACATTGATTTAATGCTAAGTAAAATTGAAGACGACGATGTTGCATTCTTAGTTTATACTTCAGGCACAACTGGTCCACCGAAGGGTTCTATGATTACTCATGGAAATATTGCTTGGGTTGGATCACAAATTCCAAAATTTTCTCTTGTTGAAAATATTAAAGCCAAAGAACCTCAATTTTTGTCTTATTTGCCTTTGTGTCATATTTTTGGTCGGTTAACAGATTTATTAATATCAACACATACATTAGCAACAATTAATTTTGCTGAGTCTATTGATACTGTTCAAGCTGATTTAGTTGAAGTACAACCAACAATTTTTCCAGCAGTACCAAGAATTTTAGAAAAAATGCACTCCGGTGCAATGGTTAAAATGAGGGACGCATCACTTATTAAAAGATATTTATTTAAAATTTCTATGTACTTAGGTTACAAAGGTGCAGAGAGAAAACTTGAAAAAGGGTTCGATGATTTAATAGCAAAAATTTACTTATCTATAGGTTGGTTACTATCATTTAGAACTCTGCGAAAGAAGTTGGGGCTTAGTAAAGCTGAAACTGCAATTTCTGGAGCTGCTCCAATTGCACCTGAAATTTTAAAGTTTTTTATGGCATTAGGTGTGCCTATTTTTGAAGGATATGGTATGACAGAGAATTGTGGTTATGCGTCTGGAAATAATGACAAAAAAATTAAATTAGGAACAGTTGGAGTTCCCAATCATGGAATGGAAATTAAGCTTGCTGAAGATGGTGAAATTTTAACTAGAGGCGGTGCAGTCTTTAAAGGATATTTTAAGAATGAAGAAGCAACTAATGAAACTATTGATGAAGATGGCTGGCTTCACACAGGTGATGTTGGAGTATTCGATGGTGAGTTTCTAAAAATTATAGATAGAAAAAAAGATATCATAATAACCAGTGGAGGAAAAAATGTATCACCATCAGAAATTGAAAATAAAATTAAAGTTTCTCCGTTTATAAAAGATGCAATTGTTATTGGCGATAAAAGAAAGTTCTTATCAGTCTTAATTTGTATAGAATTTGACACTGTATCAAATTGGGCTTTAAGAAGAAACATTCCTTATACGACTTATAGAGACCTTTCAGAAAAAGAGGAAGTAAAAGAGTTAGTTTGGAAAGAAATTCAGAAAGCAAATGAAAATACTTCTACATTAGAAATTAGAAAATTTAGGATGATTCCAAAAGAGCTTGATCACGAAGAAGGCGAGCTTACAGCAACTCAAAAAATTAAAAGGAATGTTTTAATAGACCAATTTAAAGATTTAATTGAGGAAATGTATTAATGACAATTTTTCTACAAGCAACCGCTGAAGGTCTTGCCTTAGGTGCTGTTTATTCACTTGTTGCGATTGGGTTTGTATTAATTTATAAAGCAATGGATGTTTTGAGTTTTGCTCAACCAGCATTAGCAGTTGTTGGTGCTGGAATTATTAGTGCTTTTGCAATTGATAGGGGACTACCTTTTTGGCTCTCAATGATTGTCGGTGTATTTTTTACTGGTATTTTAAGCTTAATAATTGAAAGAACTTTTTTGAGACCAATGGTTGGTGAACCTGTATTTTCTGTAGCTATTCTTACAATTGGAATAGATATACTATTAAGAACTGTTTTAGACAACTGGATAGGTTTAAATCCAAGATATTTAGGTGATCCGTTTCCAAACTTTGGGAATTTTGGTTCGTTAACAATTAACGGCGTTACATTAAAATACTTAGAAATTACAGCTTTTTTTACTGCTATATTGGTGATAATTTTACTCTCCATTTTCTTTAAAAAATCAAAATATGGTGTTGCAATGAGAGCAACCTCTTTCGACCAAGAGGCTGCATTGGCACAAGGTATTGATGTAGGAAAAATATTTGGATTAGTTTGGTTTATTGCAGGAATTTTAGCTTCTCTTGCCGGGTTTTTTATTACTGGAGGTTTTAATACTTTAACTCAATTTAGCTTTATATCAGCACTTAGAGCATTACCTGCAGTTGTTATAGGTGGCCTTGATTCAATACCAGGTGCTGTAATAGGTTCATTGATAATCGGATTAACTCAAGGGTACGTTGCATATTATCAATTAAGCATTGAGTCTGTTATTGGGTTTTCACTTGGAAGCGGCTTTTCTTTGTTAGCTCCATATTTAATTATGTTTGCAATTTTATTAGTCAAACCAGATGGTTTATTTGGAACAGAGGAAGTTGAAAGAGTATGAGAGGTAGACCAAATTTATTTGTAGATTACAAAAAAGAATCTGCAATTTTATCTAATAATACTCAAAAATTTTGGTTTACTTTGATGATTATTTTCTCCCTTGGTCTTGTTTTTGTTGCCTCAGATTACTGGATTTTATTATTAACAACAGCATTTCTAATAGCTGTAGCAGCTTGGGGTTTAAATATTGTTTCTGGATTTGCTGGCCAAATAAGCTTAGCTCATGGTGTATTTGTTGGAATTGGAACTTACACGTCAGCTGTGTTAGGAGGAGTTGCAACAAGTTATGTTGTCGGATTTGAATTAGATATGATTATTTGGTTACCTCTAAGTGGTATTTTTTCTGCATTGGTTGGCTTAATGGTAGCCCCAGTTGCTGTAAGACTTAAAGGTTTAAATTTAGGATTAGTAACTTTAGCATTAGTATTTATTGGTTCTCATTTATTTTCAAATTTTAAAACTTTTACCGGTGGTGCAGGTTTAGGTAGGAAGACTGCAAAAGTTGTCCTGTTAGGATTTAATTTCGAAAATGGATTAAATATTGGAAGCTATTTTTTAGAAAAAAATCAGTTATTATATATTCTTGCTTTAATCGTTTGTATTTTATGCGGGCTAGGGGTAAAAAATTTAACTAGATCTAGAACTGGCCGTGCTTTTTCTGCGATCCGTGATAGAGATATAGCTGCTGAAGCGATTGGTATAAATTTATTTAAATTTAAGTCCTCTGCTTTTGCACTTTCAAGTTTTTATGCGGGAATAGCTGGATCTTTACTTTTTACTGTCAGCGGCGGTGTAGAGCCAGGTCAATTTAATTTATTATATTCTATTACTTTTGTTGCAATTGTAATTATTGGAGGAGTAGGAACCGTATTAGGGCCATTATTTGGTGCTTTGTTCTTTTCATTGCTTCCTGGAACAATTCAAACAGTATTACATTCTCTTGAAAACTTTGGTCAAGGGCTTTCCTTATCTACCGGGCAAATTGAACGAGTTATATTTGGTTTATTTATAATTATCTTTCTAATTTTTGAACCAAGAGGGTTATGGGGTATTTGGTTTAGGTTACGTAATTATTTTAAAGCTTGGCCTTTTTCCTACTAGATTCAAAAAGTTCTAGTAATCTAATATCATTAGTACTAATAAATTTAGGGGGGATTATGAAACCATTGCGTAAGCAAGGAATCATTATTTTTTCAATTCTAGCCTTAGTATTAGCTGCTTGTGGTGGTGGTACTGCTGATGATACAGCAGAAGAAACTGTTGAAACAGTTGTAGAAACTTTAGATTCTCCAGCTGTAACTACTGCAAATGCAGTTAAAACTGGAGTAGGTGTAACCGCAGAACCTTGTCCAGAAGCTGTTGGAGGTGTTCCTACTGGAGCAGATCCAAGTAAAGGTTGTATATATCTTGGTATGTTAAACGACTATACCGGTCCATATGCTGCTGTAGCTCCTGCACTTGAAACTGCACAAAGAGCTTTTTGGCTTTATGTAAATACATCTGGTGGAATTGGAGATTACAGTGTTGCGATAGTTGAAGGTGGAGACACTGGATACAATCCACAAAAACATCTTGAAGTGTACAACTCTCAAAGAGATAACGTTGCTGCTTTAGCAATGAGTTTAGGAACTCCACAAACTCTATTCATTTTAGATGAAATGGATAAAGATAGTATGGTAGGAGCTCCAATGAGTTGGTACTCAGGTTGGTCATACAAGTCTGTTGATAAAGGACTAGTTGTTGAATTTGGATCTGCATATTGTGCAGATGGTATGAATGCAGTCGACTGGGCTCTTGCAAGTTTACCTGTAGATATTAAAACAATAGGAATTATGGGATTTGCTGGTGACTATGGTAGTGACTGGGCTGCAGGTATTAAAATTGCAGCAGAAAAAAATGGAATAACAGTCGCATGGGAATACCTACCACCAACTTTAGAGTTTGACGTTGCTCAAGCTGTTGGACTTATGGTAACCCAACCTGTTGATGCTTATTTCCCAGCAGTTAGTCCTACACAAATGGCACAAATTGCTGGTGGTGCTTACCAACAAGGTTTGACTCCAATAGCTATGATGGCTGCACCTTCTTATAATGATGCTTTCGTTCAAGAAGGATTTCCATTAAAAGCACTATTTGAGTCAGGAGCTATGTATAACATGGCCTTTGTTGCACCATTTGAGACAGATACACCAGGTCATAATGCTATGAGAGCAACTCTTGCATCTATGGGTGTCGAATCATCAAGCACATTCTTAGTTGCTGGTTGGTCTTCACAGTATCACTTAAAAGGTGTTCTTGAAGCAGCACTTAAAGGAGGAGATCTCACAAGAGAAGGAATCAGAAGAGCTGCAGCAAATGTTTATGTTGACTCAGACGGCATGATGTTAACTAGAGAATTAGGACAAAATAGAGCTGATGCTGAAAGCTTTATTGGTCGACCTGACGGAAACGTTGGTAGTGGTACTAGTCTTATAGTTGGTAATTATGCTGGACCTACAGCCAGTTCTCATGACTGGACAAGTGGTCCTTGCGCATAAATTTAATTTAATTTAATTTAAAGAGCCGGTTTTAACACCGGCTCTTTATTTTTTAAGAAATCTACTATTAACCTATGAAAACTTACTTTAAGAAAAATAAAAAATTTGTAATTTTTCTTATAGTGCTTTTAGTACTCCCTTCAACACTAACAATTATAAAAACAGATTATTACTTCATGTCACCAGGACCTCCTTACCAGTGGGATATTGAAATTGAAAGTCAAAATGTTTTCCCGTTTAGTGGAAACCTTTATCAACTAACTGTGAGGCGAGACGAAGCAAATTATTTAGTATATCTTTGGTCATTTATAGATAACAGGATAGACCTTTATCCAAGGGAGGTAATCTTACCTAATGGTGTTACACCTAACGAATTAACTCAAATTAGTTTACAAAATATGAAAACTTCTGAAAATGTTGCAATTGCAGTTGCGTTAAATGAACTTGGGTATGATATTTCAACAACGGGAGATGGAGTATTAGTTGTTGGTTTACTTGATGATTCTCCTGTAAAAGATAAATTAATAAGAGGGGATTTAATAACATCAATAAACGATCTCAAAATTGAATCTACAACAGAATTTATTGCAACACTTAGAACTTACAAAATAGGAGATGAAATAAAAATTGGAATTACCAGAAGTATTAATGATGTTGAAGATGATATTTTTGTAACAACAAACTTAATTGAACATGTCGAATACGAAGGTGAGCCGATGGTTGGTTTTTTAGCGAGTACAGTAAACGAAAGTTTTGAATTCCCTTTTAATGTCGATATCAAGACTGGAAATGTTGGTGGACCTTCTGCTGGATTAATGATGGCATTGAATGTTTACAATCTATTAACAGAAGAGGACATTACAAACTCAAAAGTATTTGCAGGAACAGGAACAATTGAAATTGATGGTTCAGTAGGTCCAGTTGGCGGTGTTAAACAGAAAGTGATAGCAGCTAAAAAAGCTGGAGCGGAAGTTATTCTTGTTCCGGTTGCTAATTACGATGATGCCAAAAGTTATCAAGATGATAAAACAAAAATAATACCAGTTGAAAGCTTCGAAGAAGCATTAGAAGTTATCTTAAATCATAGTTCTAGTTAAAAACAGGATATAAATAAACTATATATATGGTCAATATCGGTGGTGTACAAAGCAATAATGACAGGAGAGGACTTTCTTTTATTGTTTTTATTGCAATAATCGGATTCTCTATAGCCAGAGCTATCGCTACGTTCTTTACAAATTATTTATGGTTTGACTCAATAAATTTAAATTCTGTATGGCTAAAGGTTTTGATTACTAAATCTGGGTTAGTTGTAGGTACTTCACTTTTAGCATTTATTTTCATTTTTACCAATTTAAAGTTTGCAGTTAGAGCTACTCCAGTTATGGATATTTTTGAGTCTTTTGAATCTCAAGATCCATTATCTCGATTTAGAGCTTGGACAAACGAAAGGTTTGCTAGATATAGATTGCTAGGTTCAGTTGGTCTAGCATTGTTTCTTGGAGCAGGAACTTCACAGCTTTGGGAACAAGTATTGCTATTTCTTAATAGAACACAATTTGGTGTTGTAGATCCAATATTTCAATATGATGTATCTACTTATGTTTTTGGGTTACCACTTTATAGACTATTTGTTTCATGGGGATTCCAATTAGTAATTTTTACTTCCTTAATCATTGTGTTATTTTTTGTTGCAACAGGGGCTTTACAGTTAAGACAAGGTCGCTTACCTGATGTTAGCAGTGGAGCGAAAGCTCATTTATCAGTTCTTTTAGCTTTTATAGCTGTACTAAAAGCTCTTGCGTACAGACTTGATGCACTTGAATTATTGTATTCCCCAAGAGGTAAGGTTTTTGGTGCTAGCTACACCGATGTAGTTGCACACTTACCAGCTTTAAATTTATTAATTTTAATTTCATTGTTTGGTGCAATATTGCTTTTAGTAAACATAAAAAGACGAGGTTGGTTACTTCCAGCTACCGCAATTAGTTTATGGCTTGCCGTTTCGGTTATTGTAGGTGGCCTAGTACCAGCAGCAATACAAAGATTTAGAGTAGTTCCTGATGAATTAAATAAAGAACTAGCTTATGTTGAGAATCATATTGAGTATACAAGGCTTGCATACGGTTTAAATA
>Ga0255760_10000204_pt1 | contig 58348 bp, 52 predicted proteins | sample 071ome_25_FD_179960 | JGI IMG/M metagenome (GOLD analysis project Ga0255760, IMG submission 179960) | Coastal salt marsh microbial communities from the Groves Creek Marsh, Skidaway Island, Georgia - 071410BT metaG (version 2) | ecosystem: Environmental > Aquatic > Marine > Intertidal zone >...
AACTCATTGATGATATTGTTTCTGACTCGCTTGACTATTCAGATTGGGAGCGAGAGATCGAAGAGCTAAGTCTCGCAAGTATAAAGTCAGAACTTCCTTCCAAAGTACGTCTTCCCGAGGAATTGGAAAGCAGTTCAGTCAGTCCCAGTGACACAAAGGCTCGAGACCAGGGTTCAACTACCAGTAAAACCTATCGATTTGTTAAGGCAGTAAAGGGATTGAATCTGCGTTCAGAGCCGTGGGGTGAAGTCAAAGGGGTTCTAAAACCGGGCTTGAAAGTCGAACTTCTATCTCATCAGAAGCCATGGGCTCATGTAAAGGCAGAGGGTTTGTCCGGATATGTTCATTCGTCCTTTCTATCTGTAAAAAGGCTTGTAGGTCCGTCGAAAATGAAGAACGCCTGGGCCCGACGCAAAAAGGCTCCTGGATTGGAGATCAAGGGAATTCCGGTCTATTCTCAAAATCACTCAGATCCACATGATCCCGATGGTGGGAGAGGGAAGTATCCTCAAGGCTATTGTGGTCCTACAAGTCTGCAAATGATCCTTGATTACTTCGGAATTGAAGTGTCAAGAGACTATCTGGCTTTGACTGATCTTGGTGAAGGCAAGATGTATCGCAAAGGTGTGGGTTCTCGATACGCTCCCATGCTGGAAATGGCGCGCCATCTGGGCTTTGGAAAGGCAGAGATGGTTTTTTCCAAGTCGATAGCCGAGATCAAGAAAAGGTTGAAGGATGGGAGACCGGTCATCGTCAGTATGAAGGGGAACCTGAGATACGTGACGGGAGGACGGAACCGCAGAACCTCCGGTCATATTGTAGTGGTTTCCGGAGTAGATCCAAACGGCAATATTGTGCTACTTGACCCGGCTGGGAGAGGAAGTCGGGCGCTCATGAAGTCCAAAGATTTCCTCAGGGTCTGGCGAGGGTTCATGGTAGACTTGGGTCCGGTTCAAGGGGATCGCATGGTCTTGCGTTCCGGGAACAGGCAATCTCCCCAGGAATCATGAGCACGAAATAGTGGCCTGATTTTCCATGATAATTATCATTCTTATTGCAGCGGGATTTTTACTTGGATTAATTCTTCTCGTCTCCAGTGATGATGCAGTAAGCCAGGCAAACACAACCCAGGAATCGCTTTATGACAGGGGTCGAAGGCATTACCGTGCTGGAGAGATGGATAAGGCAGAGCGTAACTTTATTGAGCATCTGAAGCATGACTTAAGTCACTCATAGTCCTATGAGTACCTGATGAGAGTTTACAAGGATCAGGGTAAAGGCGATGCCCTCATGGAACTCTGTCGAAATATTCTGGAGGTAGGGAACAATCTGCGTGGAATGGATATTGAGGCAGTTCGTCGACAGTATGCGGATTTGTGTTACTCTCGAAAAAACTACGAAGATGCCTTGTATCACTATTTGATTTTGATCAAGCAAAATCACAGTGACTTCGAGCTGGAAAAGAGAGTTGCATTCCTTTATGCATCTCAGGGCCGTTGGGAGAAATCTCTGTCCATGCTGCAGCACATCGTCGCGCAGGACCCCCTGGATCATGACGCCCAGGCTTTGATTGTTCCTCCCTTGATTGCAAAAGGAAATAAGGAGCAGGCTCTAAAGAACTTAAAAGAGCTTGAAAGTAGGGTTAAACTGGCTCGTCGAGAGCGATTCGTCTACGGGAGTTTATTGTCGGATATGGGTGATGAAGAGGCAGCGCTTGAGGAGTTTCTGTCCTATCTCGAAGAAGGGCAGTGGGCTGAGGATGCTGCGAATGAAAGAGCTTTGTCTTATGTTTTGAAGCAGTATTACCGGATGGATGGTCCGTTTAAAGTGGAAGAAGCTTCAGAATGGATGGAGATTCTTGAAAAAGGAGTCAATGTAGTCGCCTCCAAATCAAGTAAAAAGCTCGAGCTCATGTGGCAGTTGGGTTTCATGGCTTTCTTCGCCGGGTCCTCAGAGGCGGAAACTTCCCAAAGCCTGCAGTATTTCAATAGTGTTTTTTCAATGGACCCAGACTACAAAAAAGTCAGTTTATTGATTGATAAAATCAATGAATTCACGAGTGGTGACTTTCAGGTTCTCCAGGATACTTTCCGGGAAGAGAAGGGGACTCTGGACAGAGTATTCACGAATCCAACCGGTATGGACCCTTCAACATTTTACAAAATACCCCCGTTTGACCCAACTGCCATTGAAGATGCGTTGAACAGACCCTTGATTGGTTCAGTCAAGGCGTTCTTCAAAGGTGAGAAAGTAAGCCTGGACTCTATCCAGACCATGTCGAATCAGATGTTTGAATTAAGAATGGCACAAGTTTTCAAAAAGATGGGTTTTGAGATTACCAAGACACTTTCCAGAGACCGCCAAAAATCCATGAGCAGTTTCCTTGTAGAAAGCAAGGAGAAGGGGAAAATGATTTGCGCATCCTACAAAGATACTCGGGATATGGGAGAGGTTGAACTGATCAATGTCAAGGAAAGCATGACCTCTGAAAGTGTTGAGCGGGGTATGGTGATCTCGCTGGGGTCTTTTACTGGTTTAGCATCTGACTTCGCCACGAAGTCGAATATTGTCCTGATGTCGGGCTCTCAGCTTATGGGTAGTGGATATTTGTAATTTTTTCCGACTAATCTCAAAAAGTACTTGTACATAAATCTTGTGGTGCTATAATCCTCCTTCTCGACTTTTGAGGCCACAAAAGTGGCGAATTTTGCGCATCATACGATTGTAAAGAGGATATTATGAAAAGCACATATATGGCGAAACAAGGCGAAATCGAACCAAAGTGGTTTGTTGTGGATGCTAGCGATATGGTACTTGGAAGATTGGCTACCGTTGTAGCAGCCCGTCTGCGAGGAAAGCACAAGGCTGAATTTACACCTCACCAGCTTTGTGGAGACACCGTCATCGTTGTGAACGCCGACAAGGTACGACTTACAGGTACCAAGGAAGAAAGCAAGAAGTATTACCGACACACTGGATACACCTTGAAGACAACAACTTTCAAGCAACTGAAAGAATCTTATCCAGAGCGAATCATTGAAAAAGCTGTGAAGGGTATGCTTCCAAAAAATGTATTGGGAAGAAAGATGGGCAAGAGATTGCACGTTTACGCAGGTGAGAGCCACCCACACACATCCCAGCAACCTGAAGAGCTTAAGGTAAACTAAAAGATTTGGAGAATGAATAATGGCTAAAGTTAAGCAATTTTACGGAACAGGTCGTAGAAAGGCCGCTTCGGCACGGGTCTTTGTTTACCCCAGTACTGAAGGAAAATTCACTGTGAACAAGCGTAGTGTTCAAGAGTACCTGCCCACAACGATCTGGACAAAAGAAGTTCTGGAGCCGTTGGTAGTTACTGAAACAGTTGACAAGATCGAAGTGAAAGCTACGGTCAAAGGTGGCGGTCCTCATGGTCAAGCCGGGGCATTGCGGCTGGGTTTGGCAAGAGCACTTGTTCAGTACAACCCTAACCTTAGACCAGTTCTCAAGGAAGCGGGCATGCTTACTCGAGACGCCAGAATCGTGGAGAGAAAGAAGCCTGGTTTGAAGAAGGCTCGACGAAAGCCACAATTCTCCAAGCGTTAATTTTATATATCCAGAGCCTGCATTGCAGGTGCGTATATTGCAGAGGTTCCTCATCGAAGATTGGATTTCCAAATTTTCGGTGGGGACTTCTCACGTTTCAGGCTGGTTTATTTTCAGTTTGTAGGTTTAAATAGAAATCATGAGTTATGATCGCTACATACCCTCCATGGAACAGGAAAGCCGTTTCGAAGAGGATGTTAAAGAATTGGATCAGGAAACCAGGCTTGAGGTTTTGCGATTATTGCTGGAAGCGATCTTTCGTGATGGAGTTGTGGATAACTCTGAAAAAGTTGCGTTTCGCAAGACATCCAGAGATTTGGGATTGAGTAAGGAACTGGTTAAGAAGGAAGTAGAAACCTTTCGCAACAAGTATGGCTCAGTTCCAGATCCCAATTGCTTACCGCTGGGTCCTCACGACCTGGACTTTGATATAAACGCTATACTCATGCCGGAACTTGGACCCCGAGGTACCAATGTTCTCATCTCCAGGTGGTATCGTTTCCTTGTGGAGAGTGGGCTTGTAGAGCAAGGGAAGAGCGAATAGGTGAACAAGACTCGGCTGGATAAGATGCTCTTGGAACTAGGCCTGGTTGAATCCAGGGAAAAGGCGAGGGGTTTAATACTAGCCGGGGAAGTTGTGGTGAATGACAATCGCTGTGACAAACCCGGAACATATGTTTCCACTCAAGATGAGATTAGAATCAAAGCAAGGTCTCCATTCGTTTCCAGAGGGGCTCACAAGCTTGAATCCGTCGCAAATTGTTTTGGCTTTCCCATACAGGGATTAACATTTTTGGATGCTGGTGCTTCTACCGGAGGATTCACCGATTATTTATTACAAAAGGGTGCTTCGAAAGTACTTGCGGTTGATGTTGGTACGGCGCAACTTCACCAAAAGCTAAGAAGTGATGAGCGGGTGTTCTCACTTGAAAAAACGCATATTTTGAGACTGGACCCCGAGCAACTTCCGTGCAAAGTAGACGGGGTAGTGGCGGACTTGAGTTTTATCTCAATGCATAAGGTGCTTCCCCGTTTTTCTCTATATTCAAAGTCGGGGCATTTTCTTGTTGTTCTGCTTAAACCTCAATTTGAGGTAGGTAAGGATAGGGTCGGTAAAGGTGGAGTAGTCAAAGACAGGGACTTGATTGCCCAGACTTTGGAGTCAAGAATTAGGCAGTGTCGGGAACTAGGGTATCTTGTCCATGGAGTCGAGGCTTCGAAAGTCATCGGACCCAAAGGGAATCGAGAGTTCTTTCTCTTTGCTTCCAAAAATATGAGCTGGGAAGAGCGAGATCAGGTTTCAGGGTCAGAAATTGAACTTCAAGAATACCTTAAGAATCAGGTTGAAACGGCATTTTTATGACCCTTCACTTTTTTCCTTCTCGGGCTTCCTTCCCTCCGGGTCAGGTTGATCGAAAATTTCCTTGGCGGTTTGAATAGCGAACAGTGCTGTTGGAAAACCTGCAAAGAGTGCCAGATGAATAAAAACCTCCATGATCTCTTCTTTTTTCAAACCTGCATTCAATGAAGCAAAAATGTGGGTTCTCAGCTGGGGTTTCAGGTGTTGCATGGCTAATGAAGTCAAAGCGACTATTTCTCTGTCTCTCAAGCTCAGTTCCTTACGAGCATAAACCTCGCCGTATCCCCATTCCACAATGTATTTGGTGATGTCCTGGTTTTGAGCGGAAAGTCCCTCAATCATCTTGTCCCATTTGTCACCCAGAAGAGTTCTTCCAGTCTTTTCCCCTTCCTCCATTCGATCTCTTTTCCACATAAGACGACTCCTCTATTTTTTTCATGCCCTTTTGATTCAGCTTCGCTATAATGTTTTCAGGATAGCCAGCAGACCCTCTCCCTACAAGTGATAGAACATGAAAATACGGATTCTGGATTCAAAATTAATAGTCAAGTTTCAGGATGACTGGAATCAGGAGCAGTTTGGCTCTCAAGAGGGAGTTGTAGTTGTAAGTGAAAGCGAGTTTAAAGTACAGAGTCATGAAGGTTTGATTCTACTCCCAGCAAAGTGTTATCAGATCGAGTTTTTGATTGAATCCTCTCAGTTGGATGGCATGGGTGGAGCCGGTACCTTTCAAGTTGCAGCACAAGACTCAACAGTAAACTGGAGTGAGTTCGAGGGTCAGATTGGACTTGATGCAAATTTCTGCGAGATTCGGTTCAAAGATGTTGTCGGTATCTTACGAGCGCAGCTGAGCTCCTGTCAGTTCCACTGCAATGCAAACTTTACAAGCCTCAAGATGGACTCGCAAGAGTCCAGATTGCAATTGAGTTTAAGTCCTCAGGCAGAAGGTCGTTGGGAGATTCGGGGTGAAGGCAACAAAATCTCTTTACTCAAAGCCGAGGAAAGTCTTTGGATGGTGAGTGAACAGGAAGGAGACTTTCAACACGCGGGCGGTAAAGCAAAGGTCTTCTTGAATGTGTTTGGAAAGAGCACCATTGAATGGCTGAAAAGAAATGCTGAAAAGAAGAGAGGAAGAAGAGCTCGAGAACTACAGGCTCAGGACGAGACATTGAATACTCTTGAGGAAAAGTCTCGCGAGATTGAAGACAAGAGTGAACACCTGTTTTCCATGTTTGATGAATTTGCAGATCAAATTGATGCTGAATATGAACTGGAACAGGAAAATCAAGAGGATTCATCCAGGGATGAAGTCAGCGTTAGCGATGAGGAGCTTGAGGCTGTTAGAAGGGGAGAGAATCCTGCTGGAACCGACGAGGAAAATAAGTCAAGTATAAAGGCAGACTTGAACCCCGGGAGAACTGCAAGTACAAATCGGGAAAAGATGTTGTATGACCTTTACAAGCAAGGAAAGTTGAGTTTTGAAGAACTGGAAAAATTTCTCAATTAAGCAGTTAATGCTATACATCCTGTTAGCGGGCTTCTTCACGAATTCAGCTGTCTGCAAAGAGGCGGGAATCCGGGCTTACAGACCTCCGCAAATCCTCAGCTTCAAGAAGGATGTTGTTTACGGAGTCAATGAAGCAGAAGTTTATATTGGAATTGAGCCTGCTTTCGAATTGCAAAATCCGGTCCTGCTAAGGCTGGAAACCTCACATGACACTTTACTTATGCAGTCCGAGTCAGGCATGAGTAGAACCACAACTCTGGCTCTGTTTCTTGAAAAAGATAAAACTGAAAAGCTTCACTTCCGCTTGAAAAAAAGGGGAAACTTTTCCATGGCAAGTCTGGGTTTGACCCTAGTGAGTTATTACCCCCAAAAGAAAGTTATCGAAAGCGTAAAGGGAGACTACAAGACTTATCCTGACAATCACCGAAGAGAGGATTTAGTGGAGTGGTTGAAACAAAGAGAAGAGAGTTTTGAGAAGCGCTATGGTGTTTTTCTTTATGGCAATAAGTTTGTGAAAGAGTAAGGTATGAGAATTCTGGATGAGTTTGATCCCGGAGACTTTAGTAAGGCCGAGTTATGCTTTGCCTTCGAAGCAGCTAATCGTCTGGATCATTTCCTCGAAAAGATCATAGAATCACGGCTAAAACATCGAGAAGTTCTGGAAAGGATGAAGAGCTGGTTTCTTGAGCAAGGTTTTGACTCTTTCGCTATCCAGCTTGACTTTCATTATCTCAAGTTAGAAGTAGCCACCACTGAAGAAAGAAAGCTTCTCGATGCCAAAGAGGGCGAGAGCGACAATCACGTGAGTATTCCTATTAGTGTGAATGATCACTGTTTTGGTGAAGCACTATTGTGTGTAGAAAAGCTGAAGCGGCATTACTCGATGGACTTTCTTAGATTTTGCTCTGCTTACCTTTTTGAGCAAATCGACAATGTTCTATACATGCGAAAAATGAACTACCTCAAGAAGGTGCTTATTGACAGAGTGCAGGCAGAATTACACACCCCCAATCTGGAGAAAGGATTGGAGTTAACTCTGGCTCATGTTAAGGACCTCTCTCGCTTTCAGCATATGGTATTGATTTTTAAGGATCCTCATTTCCCTGGTCAGCAAGTTACGCAATACCTGGTCTTTCTTCAGGATCGATTGATGTTTTCTACCAGTGGTACACCTTTTCCCTCACTAGAAGAACTGCTGAAAAACTCTACGGAGTCAATTTTTGAAATTCAGGATTTCGAGCTTGCCAAACTGATGGCATGTGAAGGAGTTGAAGCAAGAAATCTGTACGACCCGGCAACTTCACGAAGGGTAGGCAGGCTCTTTTTGACTTCAGAGGCCAGTGACGGGATTAGTGCTTTTGAGGCAGACCTTGTGGACATCATTGGGCAGGGTGTGGAAGAGGTCTTAAAGCTTCACTATCAAGAGAAGCATGTATTGGTTCGTCACTTTTGCGCCAAAACATCTGCCAGAATCTTAAGAACTAAGGATTATCCCGCAATTCTGGATCCCAAGGAAATGGATTGCGGAATTCTGTACGCTGACGTCTCTGGATTCACTCACTTAAGTGAGCAGATCCTTAGAGATCCGAAGACAATTTCAGACTTTGTAGAAGAATGGTCAAATCAGGTGATGAAGATCTTTTACAAGTACAATGGAGTCTATGACAAGCTGGTAGGGGACTGCATGATAGGGCTTTTCGGTCCACCCTTCTTTGATCGTGACTCAAGCTTGCTCAAAGAAGATATGGTCCGTTGTGCTCTTGAAATAGCTGAAATGACGAATGCTATGAATTCAAAGAATGTCTATCGAGAATACATCAGAGTCATAGATCCAGACTTTCGGATTGGAGTAGCAATTGGAATCAATTACGCACCATTGTTCGTTGGTCGTATTGGTCCAGGTAAAAGTTACACAGGACTCTCTGCTGGCATGAACAATACTGCAAGGCTTCAGGGGCTTGCTAAAAGAGATCAAATTCTTTACATGCATGACATGAATGATACGGTTCGCAAAATGGATCTGAAATACAGTGTCAGCAAGAGAAAGAGTGCGAAAGTCAAGAATGTGAGTGAACCACTGGAATATGTTGAAATTGATGTCTCTCAACCAAGCTCTTGAAGAAACCCTTTTTTCTTGAATCTAAGTGACCAATTCAGTACAATATGGACCGTTTTTGTATGAATTTGGAGGAAATCATGCGTATATTCAGTAGCATTGCTCTGTTCCTGGCAGTGTTGGTTGCACCTCATTTTGCAGGCCAATCACTTTATGATGCTTACTTTCGCTTTTGGAATGTTAAATCCAACGGGACTGTAGGTGATGCAGGAGCATTGGCAAGTATCAATGATAAATCAGATGCAGTATGGTCATTTGCTTTTCGTGTAGACACTGGTCATACAATTTCCGAGATTGTTTACTCCAAATTCAACATCTCGTCGCCCATTGATTCTAACAATACATTTCAGGGCATTCCTTTTACTACCGCAAATCAGACAAGGAGTCGATTGAAACTCCAGGACCTGAGTATTAATTTTCGAAATTTGATATTTGAAGACGAATACATCAGTATGCGCTGGGATTACGGTATGAAGTTCCTGGATTTCCAAAACACACAGTTTGATACCATTGGGAATCGTCTCATCGGTGATGCTGAAGGTTATCTTCCCTACATTGGAATTGAAGGGGAATGGTTTATTAGAAATTTCCTCAGCTTAAGGGGGCATGTTCGCTACAGCGATTTCAATCTAGCTGGAGAAGATATGCGATGGAAAGACTTTGAACTGGGATTGGTTTACACACCTTATGATGTCGTGAACTTTGAAGTTGGTTGGAAGAACTACAGCCTTGATGTAGAGGATGTAGGACCTGCTGGAACCCGTACTCATTTCTCACAGAATATGAAGGGGCTTTATTCTCAGCTGAACTGGCTCTTTTAGGAAACAATGAATTCAATCAGAAGGCTGATTCTCAGACAATGGAAATCTGAGGATCAGCCTTTTTTCGTCTCCCTTAATACTTGTCCGGTGATTCGCAGGCATATGGATGGAGCAATGGAGCACAACGACTGTGTTCGCTTTTTTCAAGAAATTGTTCTGAAGAATCCGGAGGCTTTTGCGGTTTGTTTGAATATCTCGCCACAAGGAACGGATGTATCTTCTTGTGAAGAGACGGTAATCGGACACTGTTTTATTAATCCGGAAGCTGAGTCTCAGTTTCCAGAAGTAGGGTACATGCTTTCCCGTGAACATTGGGGTAAGGGTTTGGCTACCGAGTTACTCAAGAGTTTGGTCAACTACGCTGAGAAAAAGTATCAGGGACTTAGTGCGACTTGTGACCTGGAAAATGAAAGTTCCTTAAGAGTACTTGAAAAATGTGGTTTTGTAGTTGTAAAGATTGTGAGGGAAGAAGAACCTCACTATGCTGAACTTATTCGGCTTTTTTGAATAAAGTTGCAAGGATAGAGAGCTCTTGAAAGATCGTTAGTTGGACTCGTTTTCTTGTTTCTTTGGTGCCTCGATTTGCTGACTGGGGGTATCATCATTAATGGCATTGGTGATTTCCTGCCCAGCTTTCTTGAATTCCTTAATGCCCTGTCCCAAACCTTTTCCAATTTCGGGAAGCTTCTTTGGTCCAAAAACGAGAAGGGCAACGACCAGGATCAGTGCGATTTCCATCATTCCAAGTCCAAACATAATTCTTCCTCCTCAAGAAACCACTAGTTTCTCATAAATCGAGCTCTTGATTCAATGGCGTGCATGGTAGCTCATAATGATTCCGTAGCCAAGTTCTTCGAGAATTCCGGAAAAACTTGTCGGCGCAGACTTTATTCATGACTGCATTAGGGGGTCAACCACAAGTACCTTGGGCGCAACAGTCGTGATGCTCATGGGAGTGGTGCTGATGCAGAAACTGCTCTGCCATGGACTGTAGACAGTCAGTTATCATTGGTAATTTCTCAACCAGATTGATATCTACACCATGGGATTCAAGCATTCTTGCCATGAGATGATGCAGTTTTTTTGTCTTAACTTCGATTTCGCAGGGAAGGTATCCGGCAGCGGCAATCGTCTCAGTGACTTTGTGAATCAGCTTTTCATTAGAGAGTTGTTCGAATTCGAATATTTCATGTCCTATGATCTGTGCCTGATCTTTATTCAGAATCAGGATCATCTCCGGGTGATAAGCTCCCTTCGGACCATCCTCAACGACAAAAGGGGCGTAACAGCAATGAATTTCCCATATTGTACCCTCAAGATTTAAACCTTCAATTGAAGTCAAATCTACTTGTGGAAGGGGGATATCATCGGGAGCTTCAGCGTCTTCAAGTAGCATGTACGATTCTATTGAGTACTCCCTCCAGTCATCAATACACGCACCGTCCTCAGGGAGCAAAACTAAGGCATCTTCTTCAAGATCAAGGTTGTCTTTCCTGGAAGATTTCAAAAAACCAACGAAGGTATCTAGTAAGTCCAAGCCCAGCTTTAATTCATCTTCTGTACAAATCGATTCAGGAAAACCTGGTTTCATTCGAGACGGAATCAAATACATGTCATCTGAGAAAAGTGAAGACTCATGAAATTGAACAAACTCTTGCTGGGGAGCTGAGAGGAATTCCTCTGGATCAAGGCAAAACAGGATCATATCCTGATTTGGTCTAAGCTCCGGATCTGCTGCAGAATCCGGATTTTCTAATATCGATTGAAAAACACGAAGTCCTTTGGATGCTTTATACATTGCAAAGCCATAAACATCTTTCGCTTTACCCATGAGACTGCACCAATAGATTTGGGAGTCCTTTTTCGAGCGGATTCCAACCAGAAAGGAATCATCAATCTGATCCCAGAGTTGCTCCTCTGCCAGTTGACGAAAGGCTTTGACTAAATCAGAGTAGTATTTCATAGCACAGACTATATTTGAGATAGTAATCAGAATCAACAGGCGATTCAAAATCTTTAGACAGATTTGGGACAGCCCTTCAGTAGCAGGCTTTTTGCAGTTAAGTAAAGGACTTTTTGCCGCTCAGTAGTGGGTTCATGCAGTTATAGAGGGCTGTATGCCGTTAAGTAGAGGGCTGTATGCTGTTAAGTAGGGGCTTTATGCTGATAAGCAAAGGGCTTTACGCTTTTCAGTAGAGTATTCATGCTGTCCAGTAGAAGGCTTCATACTCCCTTCAGTAAAGGCTTTATGCCCTTCAGTTAGAGGTCTTCATACCCCCTTAGTAAAGCTTTATGCTCGTTTAGAAATCTTGGCCAAAAGTCTTCAGGAAACGGCTTTAAGCATATTCAGAGTTTTTCTGGATAACTGAATTCTTGGGTACTTTTCACCTTTGCGCTGGATCAAACCGCGGTGTACAAGACGAGTAATGAATTCTTTGACATCCTGCTGGCGATAGTGGCTCAAAGCACCATAGTGATCCAGATCATGAAGGTTGCGATGAAACAGGCTTTTGTTGCGACTCCCCGTCAAAATCTCAGCCAGGGTTGCGATGCCAAAACGCATCGGATTTTCCCTTAAGCATTCCAGGATATTTCCCGCCATTTCAGAGTCAAGATCAAGACGCATGTCGTTTTCACCCAGACATTGAGAACAGTTGCCACAGTCGTTACCGTGAACGGCCTCCATGGAAAAGTAAGATTCGAGGACTCCTCTCAAACAAACTTCACTGAGGCAATAGGATTCCATTGCCTTTAATTTTTCAAAGGAAGCCTCCCGATTTTTTTCCAGGTGTCCCAGTGATAGCAAAAGGGGATCAAAACCCTCACTGATTTGATAGAGCTTTTGTTGTCCATCCTGGGTCCAGCTCAAAAATCCAAGATCCTCCAGATGGTTCAGATAAGACAGGATCTTTCTCGGACTGATGCGCTCTTCGATACTAGGTAGCTGAGACAATAGTTCGATATCAGAAAGTCTGACTGAACCTTTTTGATCCAGGAAAAATTCAATCAAGGTCTCAAGGACGAATCTCTCTGGCTGGGAACTCTCAATGAAAAACTCATGAATCCTTCTGTCTGAAATCGAGTAGAGGAGTAAACAGTTTGATTGCTGTCCATCTCTACCTGCCCGTCCACACTCTTGTACATAAGCTTCCAGCGAGCCGGGCATATCATAGTGAACAAGAAAGCGAATATTGTTTTTATCGACTCCCATGCCAAATGCATTCGTTGCGACAATCCAGGGGACCTGGTTCTTCAAAAACAACTCCTGAGTGCGCTTACGTTCCTTCAGTTCCATACCTCCGTGATACATGGTGGAATTGTATCCATGCATCTGTAGTAGAGAGGTCACCTTCTCCACATTTTTCCTGGTTGCGCAGAAAATGATTCCGGGCTCTTTCTGGTCTTGATCCTCAAGAAAAGCGAGCAGAGAGTGGTCTTTTTGAATGACTTGCTGAACCGAGAATTTCAGATTTTCCCGATTGACTCCTCCCAGAAACACCTGGCTATTTTTGGAAATATCGAGTTGGTTGATAATATCTTCACGAACTTCCCTTGTAGCCGTTGCTGTTACGGCGATCATCGGGACGTCTACACTCTGACGCAGGGATTTAATCTGCCGATAGCTGGGTCGAAAGTCATGACCCCACTGTGAAACACAATGTGCCTCATCAACAGCGATAAGGGAAAGCCTGTTTTTGCTGACAAGGTGATCAAATACGAATTGAAAACTTCTGGTGTGAATACGCTCAGGGGCCAGATAAACCAATTTGTACTTGCCGTTGGCCACATTGGCCAATTCACGTTTGAGCTGAGGAAACTGCAAACTGGAGTTGATACAAACTGCAGGGATATCGAGTTCATGCAGGCGATCAACCTGATCTTTCATTAAGGAAACCAGGGGTGATATGACAAGAGTCACTCCATCCTTAACCAAAGCGGGGACTTGATAGCAAAGACTTTTTCCAGAGCCCGTGGGAAGAACTGCCAGAGTATCGTGACCTTCAAGGACACTCTTGATAATAGCCTCTTGCTGCGGAAGAAAGCCTTCAAATCTAAAATTCTCTTTAAGTATCTGCAGCGCCGCGTCCATTGCGACAAGTTTATCAGTTATCTGCGATCATTTGTATGAAAATTGAAGCCTATGAATCAAGTGATTTAAGAATAGAGCCAGGTAAATTAGTAGGTGGATCGCTTGAGGCAGGACTTGGGCTAGTTAAATTATCAGGTGCGTCAATTATGTGAACCAGGAGTTGGACCAGTCAAACAGGTATTTGAATCGCCTGAACCAGGAGTTAGTCCAGTCAAATTAGCAGTTGAATCGTTTGGACTAATAGTTGGGTCAGATAAATTAGTGGTTAAATCGATTAACCTGGAGTTGGGCCTAAACTATTAGAACTTAAACCGATTGAACTGAGGTTGCCTAACAGATTGGACTGTGTATGGATGGTCGATTGATTTCGTTCCTGGAACAGTAAATTATGCGTCAAATTTAAATATAGACTTTAAATATGACGCCTAAATTTTAGATTTGATTAATTAGATTTACTGTTCGTAACGAAGGTAAGCAGGTAAGCAGGTAAGCAGGTAAGCATGTGAGCAGGTAAGCATGTGAGCAAATTAGCAGATAGAATGAAGCAGGGATGGACCGTTCTTTCTAATGATGGAAGAATGAAGCGTAATAGTTTGAACTGGACTCAGGAGCATCTGAAGGGGTGTTTTGGGAGCTCGTTGACACAAGACTAAAATTGGCATTGAGCCCAAGCATTCATGCCAGTGATTGTCATCTGTTCAAAAGAGCTCCTAAATACTGACTTGAGTTGGCAAACCAAGAATCTGTAAAGAAGTTTGTGTACATAGTCATTCTCTTTTCTCCACCAGTTATCTGGGAGCACATTACGCTTCGCTTTCAAGCTTGCCAAAGAGTCTTATCACTTCCTCCAGGGTTGTAGTACCAGCTTCTACTTCCTCGATCGCTTTACACTTGAGAGATTTATGGGAATGTTCAGCCAAGGCACTTTGGAGACCTTGAATGTCCTTTTTTCGTATATAATCTTTTAGATTTTTGTCGAGGGTTAGAAATTCGTAGACTGCAACCCTCCCGCGATATCCTGTGTGATTACATTGGGTACAGCCTTTGGCTACTTTAACACTGTTTACTGAAAGACCTATTCTATTTACTTCTTCGTCGCTTAATTCGACTTCTTCACCACTGCATTCTTTGCATAATTTACGCACTAACCTTTTATTAACAATAGCACTCAGGCCGCTACTAAGAATGAATGGTTCCTCTGTGAGGTCGATCAGTCTTTGAATCGAAGCGACAGCATTCATGGTGTGTAAAGATGTGACAACCAGATGCCCTGTGATCGCTATCTTGAATATGAATTCCATGACTTCTCTTTCTCTCACTTCGCCAACAAAGACGCAATCTGGGTCATGGCGCATGACACTTCTCAATGCGGGTAGAAAGTCCAGACCAATGTGTTTACGAACTTGCGTATGAGAGACTCCTGGCAAGGTGTATTCTACCGGGTCTTCCACCGTGTGGATTGAAAGACCACCCTTGGTATTCAGTTCTTGTAAAAAATTTAAGCTGAAGTTGTTTTCCCAGAGCCTATCGGACCAGAAAATATGACAATTCCAAAAGGGGTTTGCAGCAGTTGCTTGATTCTATCCTGATCTTCCCTGCGATGAAAACCACGATTCATATTCAGGACCAGACCTGACGAGTCAAGTACTCTGAGCGTTACTTTTTCACCGTAAACTGTAGGGATGGTCGCCACCCTTATGTCGATAGTTTTACCGTCGATATTTATTCGAATTCTTCCATCTTGCGGGAGTCTCTTTTCAGCAATATCAAGGCAAGAGGATCGTTTGACGCACAGGAGTAACTCCTGACCTTCGCCGGGTTTTAGTTCCTTGATTAGTGCTAGTCGATCCTCAATCCGGTAATGAAGTTCCCAACTTTCTCGACCGGGAACTAAATGGATGTCGCTAGCTGTTCTATTAATCGCGTCTAACAGGACAGGGGTGAGGGGGTTTGGATCCTTTAGTTCTTCTTCCACACATTTCTGCATTTTGCAGAGCCAATGATAATTCTGATTGCTATAGCCGTAATGGTGTTCCCAATCCCAAACCAATTGATCGAGTTCAACTTTCTCTTGAGATTGAATTCCCTTGCATCGCTTTGGAAATCTTCCCGGAGTTCATTAGATGTCAATGGCAATGTCCAATCCAAGTTGCTTTGTTCCAAACTTGTTTCTTGGGACTTCCTGAGTCGACTAAATTGATAATTAAAAATGATTAATATTCCAGTGATTAGCCAACGTCGATGAAGTGAAAATAAGGTTCTCTTGTTACGTAACTCTTGGAGAAGCTACAAAAGTAATCTAAAATGAAATCCTTTTCTGAATAGGGTTGTAGATCTAATACTGCGCATAATAGTTCTTATGTTAACCTTAAATCTAATATCAATTTAGGGAATAGCTGTAGCGGTATTACTTTTTTCAGGGATAACTGAAGCGGTATCACATGAAGGAATAACTGTAGTTGTTTCGTGTGAATCGTTGATCTGGTTAGCTGCCCTGATTCCCCGATCTGGTTGGCCGCTCTGATGCATCGGTCAGATTCACTGCTTGGGTCCGCTGTCAGTCAAGATCAAATACCGCTTAATCATGTTGAGTGATTTACGATGATTTCACTAGCTTTGGAATTCGTTTAAATGGAATCTAACCTACTGAATCGAATTGAAATCATCCCTGGGATTGGACTGCTCCTTACCCTCGAATTAATGTGTACAACGGAACCACAATTGGGACCCCGATCAAAAAGATAAGAAATACAAAAACAGACTGGAATAAAATCAGAAACGGAACTTGAAGAACCAGCTTTTGATCTTTGAATGCTAGAAAGACCCCTGCGAAAACTCCCAAGCTTGCCAGGAAGATCAGCTAGCCAAGAATCATCACGCAAAGATCAGACAGGTTTAGTATTAATATTGTAAGCGTAGGAAGCTCCACATTCATAGATTCAAAGATTGATTTGGTAGTTGGCACTCAGGACCAAACCATCCACTCAAGAATCAGAAGCATTAGAAACACACCACAAAGACCGGAGAAGTAGAAAACCGGTGAATTGCCTAGCATTCTCTCTTCCAGTCTGTTTTGAAAATCACTCATGTCTTTCACTCCAATTTCACCGAAAAATTACCATTTCTACGAACTTAGAAATTTAACTTCAGGTGCAACAAGACCTGAAAAACGAAAAAACGCTCAGAATTGGCTAAAATCAATTCACCCTTTATTTATGCGGGTTTGCGAGGCAAAAATTAGTAACTAGATGTTATGTTAATTTATAACTCCCGCTATTATTCAAATGACCGCACATAACTTTCAAATTGACCGTGGGATTTTTGCCCAGTGTAAATCCATTCACCATTAATGAGTACTCTTTCAACTTTGGCCTGAGTATGTAAAATCGGATGATCTTTCCACAAAACCAAATCCGCATCTTTTCCGACTTCAATGGACCCAATACAATTTTCAAGTCCGAGGATCTTTGCTGCATTGATAGTTATAGACTCAAGTGTTTGTTGCAAGCTCAATCCTTCACGCATACTAAGGGCAGCATCTATCAGAAGTAAATCGATAGGATAGACTGGATGGTCTGTGCTGATTGCAAACAAAAGTCCAGCCTTGGCCATCATGGCATCGGATCGCAAAGTTTTGAATCGGTTCTCTTTTTTGGATGCCACACTAAGCTGTGGTGAAAATGTGATGGCAATATTATGTTTCCTTAATTGATCAATGATTTTGAAGGCTTCTGTGCCATGGACGATGTGAAGACGAATACCGAACTCTTCTTTAATTCGGATAGCTGTGAGCATGTCTTCGTAATTGTGTGCATGGGCTTCCACATTCAGTGTTCGATTGAGAACCTGACCAAGAACCTCCATATCTTCTTGAATATCAAAGTCCTTATTCTCCTGAGCGGATTTTTGCTTTTTTGCGAGATAGCTTTGAGCATTGCGAAACTGCGATCTAAGCATATGGGCTACACCCATCTTGGAAGCAGGTGCGACACTTTTCCTCCGTAAACTCTGGCCGGATTTTCTCCGAGTGCTATCTTCAGGTGTACGGGGTTTTTTATGATGACTTCATCGATATCTACGGTTGGAATGGTTTTGAAAGCTGTCGAGGTTCCACCGATTACATTAGCAGATCCGGGTGTACTCAAAACCGTTGTAATACCTGCATTTTGATGGGCCCGGTAGACAAACTCTTCGTCTGGAAGTATCGCGTCGGCCGCATTCATGCATGGTGTCAGTGGTGAGGAGATCTCATTTGTGTGTGAGCCCATACCACCAGTTTCAGTCATTCCCAGATGGCAGTGACTGTCGATGAACCCAGGAAAAAGGTTGAGTCCTTCACCATCAAAGATAGTGTATTCTTCGGGAATCTGGATCTGATCAGATGGACCAAATGCAAATACTTTGTCTTTCTTTACTAGAACGGTGCCCGATTCTATATTAGGGCTGGTAATGGGGTGAACTTTTACATTAGTAATCGCAAGCATAGATTCCTTATGTTAACTATTAGAATTTAGAGCTCTAGTGAGAGCTTTGATTGGAACAAATTATTCCCGATTTTTCAAACACAGGAATTGAAAGCTCTGAGTCAAGAAGATGTTAGTATTCAGGGGGCTGAACTTCTTTTCAAAGCGTTATCTCAAAGGCAAGGGATAGATGTTAGAAGTCAGGCTTTGAGGGAGTTGATTCAAAGACCAATAGAAAATCTAGAGCTTGAACTGCTAATAACTCAATACTCGAATGAAGAACACCCTTTGATACAGCAGCTTTATTTCTAGTTGTTTTTGCGTGAAGATTTCTACAAACGAATGATTAAATTCTCAAAAAGCAGGAATCTAAAAGAGGTTTTAGGTTTACGCAAAGCGACAAGACTCAGAGCTCAAAAGGCTCAGGAGTTGTATTTGGATTATTTGATTCGACGGGACTATAGAAAGCCTGAAGTCCGGACCATCATGTACTGTATGGATCAAGGGTTTCCCAAGTCTTTTATCTTCGAGCTGTTTGAGAAAAAACCTGAGCTTGTTTCCAGTTTTATTCCCCCTTTCACACTGGGATATGGATCTCATACTCCCCTTCTGTTCGAACTCCTGCAGAAGTATAAAAATTCGCAACCTGGAGTCATGATGGCTCTTGTCTATGCCTTTGAAAATCGAAGGAAGCCTCACTTTTATAGAATTGAAAACGAATTGATCAGTTTTTTTGAAGTGATTTCAGGAATCGAGTATCGGGGTGATGACTCGGTTTTCCGGAAATGGTATCGGAATAAGAAACGGTAACCGGGATTCGTCAGTTCACCTGGTCCATGCAACTTTATAGTAAGATCTGCGTAAGAACTGTCGGAGGGTATGGCCAATGAATAAACTGTTTTTCTCCGGTGTTTTTGCACTTTGTCTGACTTACCAAGTCGCTTCGGCGAGTGAATTCTTCTCAGATATAGCTATTGAGCAAGCGGAAGGTATTACAAATGTCGAGAATGAACAAAAGTAGCAGTTTCATTTGTCCACACCTGTCAAATCGAACAAATTTCAGTTTGAAATAGCTAGCCAGTCAGAAGATTTTACCGGAGCAGGATTTGATCCCTACTATGATGCTCCTGCATTCACCAATTTTGATTCAATTGCCAAGCAGGATGGAATGGATACTTTCCAGGCAGGCAATTGTTTTGAATTTTCAGTACTCTCAAAGCTATGGTTTCACGATCGAGCCAAAGGTTTCTCAAACTTGAAGTTAGAGGATCTTGAAGGCTTGGAGACTCTGGATGGAGCTCAGTATCTTGCCAGGAAATTGCTTGAGAGAGATAGTAGTTCACTCGCTGAATGCGAAGACAACAATGAGTGTAGATTGGGGAAAATCAGTCGGAAATCTGAATTCAAGTCCGTAGTACGACAAGCTGTGATGTATCACCAAACAACACAGGATAAATTCCCAAAAGATGCGCCAAAGTGGAATACATACAATCCCGAGAAACTTGCACAAGATATGCAGAAACGACAGAGTTGCACAAGAGATAAGAGCAAACTCTTGCGAGTTGTAGGACACAGAAAATTGACCTTAACAGGATGAGCTAGCTTCTAAATTTACTGCGTCGGCAATTAAAAAGAACTTCTTCTCACCCTCAATGAATCGGGATTTGAAATCCTGCAGAATTTTGGCATGGTCGAATACCAGATCCGGCAAGTCATGGATTGAGTACCAGTGAGCTTCCTTTGCATCGTCTTGAGCTTTGAGTTGTCCCCTTCCAGTTCCTATAAAGACAGTGCTTATGGTGTGTTTGCGAGTATCTCTGGAAGGGTGAGAATAGCTGTAGAACTGGCAGATTAAATCCACATCCAAACTGGTTTCCTCTTTTGCTTCTCTCACTGCTGCAGTTTCAAGACTCTCTCCTACGTCAACAAACCCACCAGGTATTGCCCACCCCAGTGGTTCAAATTTTCTTTCAATCAAAACAATGGAGTTTCGGGATTCGTCCCAGATGATTATGTCGACGGTCGGCCAGGGATTCGTTTGTACAATCTTCTTTACATTTTTCACCATAGCTGAATACTTTTACTTTTTAGATACTTTCTCATGGGAGTCGGGGATATATAGATTAGTGAGAGCCTGGAACTGGTATTTGTAGCTTCTCCAGGTGAAATTTATGGTTTGATCCCGTGATGTTCCATTCGAGAGTAAAGTTTACGTCGAGTGATCTTCAGTATCTTGGCAGCGTTGGTTTTATTGCCACCGGACTCATCAATGGCTTTGAGGATGATTTCCTTCTCAAGATCAGAGAGAGACTTCCCCTCTTCCAGTTGCCGGTAAGCAATATCGCTCAAAGGAGTTTTCTTCTTTGGAGTCAGGCCACTGATATGTTCCGGAAGATCGTAGGCATCGAGCTCACTTCCATCACACAAAACTGCGCATCGATGGATAATGTTTTCAAGCTCGCGCACATTTCCAGGCCATTCATAGGCTCTTAGCACATCAAGAAATTCCACTGAAATCTTCAAATCTTCGCTACCATGTTTGAGTAGAAAGTGATCCACCAATACTTCGAGATCATCGAGCCGGTCCAACAAAGGAGGGACTTTTAACTCAAGAACATTCAAGCGGTAGTATAGATCTTCCCGAAAAGTACCTTCTTGAACCAGAGCAAGTACATCTTTGTTGGTTGCTGCGATGATCCTGCAGTCCACCTGGATTGTATTGGATGATCCTACTGGCATAAAGCTGAAATCTTGCAGTACTCTAAGCAACTTTGCCTGGAAATTGAGAGGAATCTCTCCAATCTCATCCATAAACAGAGTTCCTTCATGGGATGCCTGGAATTTTCCAGGAGTGTCTTCATTGGCACCGGTGAAGCTACCTTTGGTGTAACCAAAGAACTCGGATTCCATAAGATTTTCAGGTATGGCTGCCATGTTAATCGCCACAAAAGGCTCTTCCGATCTTGTAGACTGAAAATGTAGCTGGCGAGCAACCAATTCTTTACCGGAGCCGCTTTCGCCTCGAATCAAGACTGTGGCGTGACTTCCTGCAATTCTTTCAATTTGAGATCGCAATTTCTGCATGGGGGCAGAGTTTCCAAGAAGTTCGTACCCACTGGTGGAGAGCTTCTTCTTGCGTGCTTTTTTTGCACCCAAGTGCTTGATCTTTTGCTCTAGTTCTTCCCACTCAAAAGGTTTACTAATGTATTCATTAGCTCCCCTTTTCATAGCTTCCACAGCATTGGGAATGCTGCTAAAGGCGGTCATTAAAATGATCTTTGATTCCGGTCGAAGTTCCCTGATTCGATCAATCATCTCCAATCCGTCAACATTTGGCATTTTGAAATCGGTCAGGATTAAATCAAACTTCTCTCTTTGCAAAACGTTGAGAGCTGCGATTGGATTAGAGAAACTCTCGACGCTAAACCCGCGCTTTCTAAGCAGATTTCTAATTGAATCTGCCATTGTTTCTTCGTCATCAAGTACAAGAATTTTTGTCATAAACTACCAAAGCTTTCCCACCTCAGGATACCGCATTCCAGCCCCTCTTCGCGAATGATTGATGTTCCTGCATCCAAACCTTGGAGAAAAGTGCCAGAATTGGTTAAACTGGTCTCAGTTTTGTTGGGTCCGTAACAGAGAACTTGAGGATTTGCTTTGTGGGGTATCAGCTGAAGATCAGGAGAAAAACATGAGTTTTATTCAAAAAATGAAGGAGCTGTCCTCTGCGACACCCAGGAACATAATCTTTCCAGAGAGTGAAGATGACAGAGTTTTGGAAGCTTGCCAGATTCTTCTCAAAGAAAAGTACTGCCATGTGAGCCTGATTGGTAATGAGGAAGAGTTGAAATCAAGGGGCTTTTCACTGGATGGTGCCAGTTTTTTTGACCCGGGCGATGAAGATTTGATCAAGGAATATACTCAAAGTTATTACGATTTACGCAAATCCAAAGGTGTTTCCTGGGTTGAGGCGAAGAGGGCTCTTTCCAAACCGATCAATCTGGCCAGCATTCTTTTGAAGCATGGAAAAGTAGATGGTCTTGTCTCTGGAAGTGTTTCACCTACTGCTGATGTACTAAGAGCAGGAATTCAGATTGTGAAGCCTACGCCCGGTAACAAGACGGTATCCTCCTTTTTTGTCATGATTGTCCCGGACAAGAGTTTTGGGGAAGATGGAATTCTATTTTTTGCTGATTGTGGAGTAGTGCCTAATCCAACCCAGGAGCAGCTTGCTGATATTGCTATTGCAACGGCTGGAAACTTTGAAAAGTTGATTGGAAAAGATTCACGAGTTGGAATGTTAAGCTTTTCAACTATGGGGTCTGCGAGTCACGGGGATGTGGACAAAGTTAAGGCCGCATTGGAGATCGCAAAAAAGAAGAATCCAGAATTGCAAATCGATGGAGAAATGCAGGCAGATGCCGCCTTGATCCCGTTAGTCGGAAAGAAAAAAGCACCGGACTCAAGTGTAGCTGGAAACGCAAATATTTTGATCTTCCCTACTCTTGATGCAGGCAATATTGGCTACAAACTTGTTCAGCGCCTTGCAAAGGCAGAAGCCTACGGTCCCATTATTCAGGGTTTGAGCAAACCAATGAATGACTTGAGCCGTGGCTGTAGTGTGGAAGATATCGTCAATGTGGGAGTTATTACCTCAGTTCAGGCAATCTAATTCAGTATGGTGTTTTTTAATCCGGAAGAGTTCAGCGAGTTTGAGAACAAACTCTTTGATTACTTTTCTTTCGACAAAGCGTTTGTAGCCTACAAGATTGAGCGCAAAATGCAGACAGTAGAGAGACACTATCGTTACAGCTTGATTCATGCTCGAAAGTGCGATGAGCGAGCTTACAAAGCCATGTTGCCCGTAATTGTCAGATGGTTGCAGGATGCCTATCTGGACTTTGGATTTCGCCTGGGACATCAGGGGCTTGTTCTCTCCAGGGTAGAAGCAGACCAGTGGGAGGCTTCAAAGCAGCAGTGGCGTAAACATGGTCTACAGCCTATGGCAAAACTGGATAATCCCAGAGGAAAACACCTTCTGGGTCGATTCTACTTTTACTACTATTACATTGAAATCTTGGAAGCCAATGGAGAGATATTGCTTCAGCATGGTGTGATGCCCTGGAGTCTGCAATACCTTCTCTACCATTACCTAAGGCACACTCATTTTGAGACTTTAGCGCCCCTGGTTTATCCAGCCCCTGAAGAGGTGTAGTTTGATCACAACCAGCATCAGGGTGAGTAGAACCAGTATTGTTTGTGACTTTCACAACCGGGGGCACAGCTTTCCTGACTTTTTTCAGTTCTTTGAGTATGTGTTGAAACAGGCAAGGAAAAGAGGAGTGCGTAAGGTCAAGCTTGTGCACGGTCGGGGAAAAGACGAGAATGGCCTGGAGTTACTACCTGAAATCATGCTTGAGAGACTCTCCAGTCAGGAAGAAATTGAAACCATTGAACCAGCTCGGTCCCGTGGGGAAGTTACAATCTACTTACGAACCAAGAGTTTCTCAAAAAAGGAAAATCCAATGAAGTCAGAGTTGAAGTCATTGCTCAAAGAACTTCAAAGTCAGGAAAAGACAGAGATCCTGGAAAAGAAGAAAGAACAGAAAAGAGAGTTGAAACAGAGTTCGTCCAAAGACGAGATTTACGCAGTTCTGGACGAAAATTGGGATGAAGACAAGGTAAAGGAAACAGTGGATAGCTGGCTTGAGCGAAGACAGTTCGCAAAGGTTGAAGCTTTACTTCAATATATTCAGGATTTTGAAGTTTTCTTTTCTCCAGAATTTACAAAGTATTACCGCGAATCAATGAACCGGTTGATGGCTCAAGGGTATGCATACTAGGAATAAGAGGTATGTCGATGAAACAAGAATACGATAAACAAAGACTGATGCGTTATGTGAAGCTTGATGGCCATGCCGGTGTCAAGGTGAGCGATGATTATTACTTCTACATTACTCGCGTCGACGGTGTCATGCAGATTTTTAAAAGTGCCTATGACAAGCCCTGGCCACATCAGTTGACCTTTTTTGAAGAAGGAGTGGACGGCTTTTCATTGAGTCCCGATGGAATGATGCTGGCTGTGATCGTGAACTTTAAAGGAAGCGAGCACAATCCAATCGCACTCGTAGATACTTTGACGGGACATAGCGAATTGGTCTTTTGGGAGAAGGACACTCAATCAGGAACCATTGTTTGGAAGCAGGACAGTTCGGCCTTTTTGTTTCGTAGTAATCATGAGAACAAGACAGATTTCAAAATTTATGAGTTCAAGATTTTCCCGAATAGTTATGAGTTGCTCATTGATACTCAGGGATGGGCTGCTCCACTTGGTTATTCACCCAGCGGTGAAAAAGTGTTGTATATCATTGCAAACAGCAACTCGGATCAAAATCTCTATCTGTACGACTGTGAGAAAAGTGAAAGCAAAAAGCTGACTAATCATGAGGGAAGTGTTTGTTATGAGGCCAGATTCGGATCCAGCGACGATGAGATTTTTGTCTTAACCAACGAAGGTCGAGATTTCAACAGACTCTATCACTGGGATCTCTCCACTGAAGAAAGCAAGCATCTCGGTCCGGAGTTGGACTGGGAGTGCCAGGGGCTCCAGGTGAGTCGCTGTGGGCGCTACGTTATGTTCTGTGCTAACGAGGAGGGATATTCCAATCTCTATGTCATTGATGGTTGGATGAATCGGCAACTCCCCTCCCCTGAGACCAAAGGCGTCATTGGTTCGTACCACTTTCGCTCGGATATGAGTATCGTCTTTACCTATCAGTTTCCCAAGCGTGCATCTCAGGTCTACAGCTATGATCTTAAGGAAGAGACTACCAGACAGTTGACCTGGTCTTCGGCCCAGGGCTTGAATCCACATGAGTTTATCCAACCAAGATTAATCCACTTTGAGTCGTTCGATGGATTGAATGTTCCGGCATTTCTATTCCTGCCCAAGGGATACAAACGGGGTAAGAAGATTCCAATGGTTCTCCATTTTCACGGGGGCCCTGAAGGTCAGTTTCGGCCTATGTTCTACAAGCATTTCCAATACTTACTGGAGTTGGGCATAGGTGTTTGTGCTCCAAATATTCGTGGGTCTAGCGGCTATGGTTCCAGTTACATGGCTCTTGATGATTACAAACTGCGCATGGATTCGGTCAAGGATGGCGCAGAACTGGCGCACTATCTGGTGAATCAGGGCATGACAGATTACGACAAACTGGGGGTAGTGGGAGGTAGCTATGGTGGCTTCATGGTCCTGGCTCTGATCACAAACTACCCTGAGATTTTTTCTGCTGCAGTCGATGTAGTGGGAATCTCCAATCTCGTAACTTTTCTTCAAAATACCAAACCTTATCGAAGAGCTCTTCGCGAAAAGGAATACGGACCTTTATCTGATGAAGAGTTTTTAAAATCCATCTCACCAATCAACAAGATAGACAATGTGAAAACTCCTCTACTTGTTGTTCATGGGGAGACCGATCCAAGAGTTCCACTGGAGGAAGCTCAGCAGGTTGTGGACAGATTGCAGGAGTTGGGGCGCGAAGTGGAAGCTCTATATTTTCCCGATGAAGGACACGGAGTTCGCAAGCTGGCCAATCAAATCGTTTACTACGAACGAATGATCCAGTTTTTTGTGAAGTACCTCAAGTAATAGATCAATAGTGGTATAGAGTGTTCTCAGCATTTGGGGTAAAGGCAATTGCCAGCCTCTTGGTGGGAATCTACGTTTCGTGCAATGATTCTTTAAGTTTTTACCGCTACAATAGTTGAGGGGCGTCCTTACAAAAATGAGCGATTTCCAGTCGAAATCTCATGATGTGTAACATGAGATGGAAATCTTGTGCCTGAACATTTTTGTTGATGAGTTCACAGAGTCTGGCGGGAGAAGCTGGTGCCTGAAGCCAAGGGAGGAATTCCTTATTTCTTTCTCTGACCTTTACATCGAACTCTTCGAGGTGAAGGATAGCGCTTTCATGGGATACAAAAGTATCATCGAGTTGTTGAAACTCCTCATAGCTGCCTTTTGGTTTGCAATCCAGTTTGAGTAGTAAAGCTCCAGCACTTAAAAAGAGACAGAAGGAGCGAGTTTGCAAAAGCAGTGGATAGACAAACTCACGAACCTCGGGTTTGCTCATATCAAGCTCAAAGGATAGTTCTCGAGCTTCAGTGAGAAACTCAAAGAGTTCATTGATCAGTTGCCCTTCGATTTTGAAGGTTTCAGAGAGCAATTTTGCCCCCAGGCGATCCTGAATCAAGTGCAGGGATAAGTCCAGTTCTCTAGATAGCAGCCAATCCTGGTTTTGATCCTGGGTAAAGCCTTGAACCCGTCCCTTGGATCGGGTTCTGATACGATCGAGTGCCCAGACTTTATCGAGATCAAGATCTTGTCCCAAGTACTTGAATATCCTGCGATTCTTTTCATCGTTCCTTGCCAGCAAAATATCCCGCACAGAGTCCAGTGAAGTTGCCAGATCCAGCGCTCTTGTACGGGCTCTCTCCGCAGATCTTGAACGATTCAGATTGTGGTCACGAATCATCAGAAATTCACGGGCCCTGTTTAGAGCTCTGGCCATGTCGATGACTTGCTTGAGTTGCATCTCCATCGGGCGAGAGGAACTACTTCTTCGGGGATACTGAAGATAGAAGAGATAAAAACTGCTCAAGGCATTAATCCTTAAGAATTCTTTCATCAAGGGAGCTTTACACGAGAGATAAAAATAGCACAATTCATGTCCCAAACTGTCTTGCAGGGCGTACAAACTGAGGTTGTCAAAAATTTTGCGTGAAAGATCTTCCTTTTGACGCCCGGAGAAAGGAGTGTAAAGGTCAAGGATATAGGAAGATAGCTATCCTTGTTATTAACCTGGGGTATGTCTCTGAGTTTGCAGACTCTGCTGACCTTTTGTCTCGCAGTCTTGAAGAAGTGGCTCAAATGCAGCGTGTTTGAAAGGCAATTGGCTAAGTTCTCATCTTCATCATTAGTTTGGCTCCAGTGATCCTGCGAACCTGATGAGTAAAATTGACTGCTATCTTCTTGTGTAAAGGTAGCTGGAATTTCTTTTGAATCAACCATAGCTGCCAACAGGGAAAGCAAGTCGGATTCCACATCTTTGGCCAGCTTGTCTCTTAGGGGACTTTCTCTACGATTCAGAGAAAGATAGAAGTCGTTTAAAAAGCTCTCTTTGGTTTTATTTTGCTGAAGAGTCTTGATGAGGATAAGGCGGTACCAGAGTTTAACAAGGGTTGGTTTTACTTTGTGGACTGAGCAAGAGAACAAATCGAGAAGGAAACTGTAATGGGATTCTTAGTTCTCGATTACATGCAGCAATAGCTCATGTTGCCCCTTTCCTTGAAGAGCACTGTCAATCTCAAAGAACAGGAGAACGACTTCTCGAATTGATGGGGTTTCCAGTAAGGGTTGTAACTGTTCCACCAGGTACTTAAGAGATTCAGTCCTGGGGATGTTTCTGAAGATGGACAGGGCCGCAAGGTAGTGCGAAAGGGTTGGATTCGAGAGTTCAAGGTCACCGCTGGGATCCTCCTGGAGAATCTGCATTCCTTTTTGCCAACGAGAAAAGTTGGATAGCAATCTGATATCCCAGTCATTTTCTTGAATTAAAGATTGGGTAAAGTTCCCAGGAGTGGTTCAAACGGGACAGGGCTCTGCAAGTACAGGCTATGCTTTGCAAGGATTTCCTGTAGCTGAGAAAATGAATCTATCTTCTCTGTATGATTGCTGCTCAAAGACCTTCCCCCATTGTTGCCAATAAGGGCTACAGTTGAACACGCAGCTCTAATTCAGCGTATACAAAGCTCGCTGGAATATTTGTGGATTGTTTAAGCTTTTTGGGCTTCCTTAGCCTTCTCCAACGCGATTTCCAGTCTTTCCAACATACCTTCTTTACCAACCAGGTCAGGAAACAGAAAGTACTCCGGGCCACTTGTAATTCCTGTGATGGCGACTCTCAGAGGCATGTAAAGACCTTTGCCCTTGATTTTGGTGGACTTTTGAACCGTTTTAATCATCTCTCGAAAAGCGGTTTCATCAAGCTTGGGGCTTTCCTTGATTTCCTCAATGAAGGCTTTGTAAAGCGTTGGGCTGGTTTCCATGGAAAGAAAGGACTGAACAGACTCATTCTCCCAGTCAAAGGATTGTGGTTTTGAAGTGTAAAGGCTCCAGTAATTATGAACGTCTTCGGGTTTACTAAGGTACTTTCTAAGGTTCAGCAAAATCCTGTGGGTTTGCTCCGCGGTGAATTTTTCCTTTTGATCCTGGCTCAATACATTATTAGTGCAATCAAGATATTCCTGCTCGGAGTAGACTTCCCGCAGATACTGCTCATTCATCCAGTTGAGCTTTTCTTTATCAAAAACAGCGCCAGCCTTACTGACACGCTCAAACTGGAATGATTCGATAAGCTCATCCATGCTGAAGATCTCCTGATCGGTTCCTGGATTCCAGCCCAGAAAAGCCAGATAGTTGAGCAGAGCTTCCTTGAGGTAGCCAGACTTTAGATAGTCTTCCACAGCCACATCACCCTGACGCTTGCTGAGTTTGGTCTTGTCGGGGTTGAGGATATTGGGAAGGTGAGCAAACTCCGGAAGTTCCCAGTCAAAAGCCTGATACAGAAGGATGTGTTTGGGCGTTGAAGTTAGCCAGTCGTCTCCCCGGACCACATGAGTTATTTTCATGTGGTGATCGTCAACTACGTTGGCAAAGTGATAGGTGGGAAATCCATCACTCTTCATGAGGACCTGATCATCTATAGATTCACAATCAAATCTGATTTCTCCTTTGACCAAATCCCGAACAATCACTTCTCCCGATTGAGGAACTTTCATTCGAATCACATGAGTTTGTGAGTTCATGCGCTCTTTAGCTTTTGATTGATCAAGCGACCTGCAATGTCCATCGTATCCAGGGGGAAGCCCCTCTTCCTGTTGTTTGGCTCTAAGTTCCCCAAGGCGCTCAGATGTGCAAAAACAAGGGTAGGCAACTTCTTTGTCTAGAAGGACCTGAATTTCTCTTTGGTAAATTTCAAGACGCTCGGATTGAAAATAGGGGCCGTAGTCCCCTCCTTGACCGGGTCCTTCATCATGATTGAGGCCCAGTTCTGCCATAACCTTCACGAGGTTCTCAATTGAGCCTTCGACCTTTCTTGTTTGATCAGTATCCTCTACTCGAAGTACATAACTTCCCTTGTTGGCTTTGGCAAAGAGGTAGCAATACAGAGCTGTTCTCACGCTTCCCAAATGAACATAGCCAGTCGGGGACGGGGCAAATCGAGTACGTATTGAAGTTGTCATAGCAGGGATTCTCCGGTCTAAAATAAAAAGAGAGGAACCAATGAATTGGCTCCCCTCTTGCTAACTTAATTCTGATTTACAGCTTTGGGGCAGCTTCCAGAATTTCTTCCCCAGCCTGGTCTGAGTATTGGGAAAAGTTGTCCTGGAACAACTTTGCCAATTTCTTGGCAGTTGCATCATAAGAGGCCTTGTCTTGCCAGGTGTTCTTTGGATTGAGAACTTCCTGGGGAACATCCGGACACTGCGTTGGGAAACTCAAGCCAAAGACTTCGTCTGTTTCGTAGGAAACATCACTGAGCTTGTTTTCCATAATTGCGTCGATAATGGCTCTGGTGTATTTGAGAGAAAAACGATTCCCTACTCCGTAGCCTCCACCTGACCATCCGGTGTTCACAAGCCAGACCTTGGTGTTGTTCTTCTGGATGTGATGAGCAAGCAGTTCAGCATACTTCATTGGATGCCAAACCATAAAAGCTGCACCGAAACATGCAGAGAACGTCGCCTCTGGCTCCGTGACACCCATCTCAGTTCCAGCAACTTTGGCTGTGTAACCAGAAATGAAGTGATACATAGCTTGACCTGGGGTCAGGCGACTCACTGGAGGAAGTACTCCAAAAGCATCACATGTCAGGAAGATGACATTATCAGGTTGCCCACCAACACATGGGATTTTTGCATTGTCGATAAACTCGATGGGGTAGCTCACTCGAGTGTTCTGAGTGAAGCTGGTGTCAGTGTAATCCACGACTCCAGTGTCGTGATCATAGCCAACGTTTTCCAGTATTGAACCGAAACGAATTGCCCGATAGATGTCTGGTTCTTTTTCCTCTGTGAGGTCAATGGTTTTGGCATAACAGCCACCTTCAAAGTTGAAGACACCATTTTCAGTCCATCCATGCTCATCATCACCAATTAGAGCTCTTTTCGGGTCAGCACTCAATGTTGTCTTTCCAGTTCCTGACAGACCGAAGAACAAGGCTACATCTCCATCTTCTCCTTCGTTGGCACTGCAGTGCATGGAAAGGGCTCCCCTGAGTGGAAGCAGGTAGTTCAGAATTGTGAAAACACCCTTCTTCATCTCTCCTGCATAACGAGTACCGAGAATGACGAATTCTTTCTTTTTTATATTCAAGCACACAGAAGCTTTGGATTTCACGCTGTCAACGTTGGTGCTCGCATCACATTGCCCGGCATTATAAATTACCCAGTCCGGTTCGAAATCTTTCAGCTCTTCCTTGGTTGGTCGAATGAGCATGTTGTTCATAAACAGTGCGTGGTAAGGCTGATTGCAAATCACACGGACTTTGATTCTGTAGTCAGGATCCCAGCCGGCAAAGCCATCCATAACGAAGATTTCGTCCCTGGAGTTCAACCAGTTCACGGCGATATCCTTGTTCAATTCAAAGCCATCTTCACTGATTGGCATGTTGATGTCGCCCCACCAGATGTTCTCCTGGCTTGTTTCTTCTTTCACAAGACGCTTGTCTTTGGGGCTTCTTCCTGTCTTCTCACCGGAATAAATGATGAGAGCACCCTTGCTGCTGATCGAGGAAGTTCCATCAGCCAACGCATGCTTGTAGGCTGAAGCTACGGAAATGTTTCTATGTACGTTTGGTTTGTCAATACCATGTTTTGAGAGATCGAAATCTGTCATGTCTACTCCCTTGCTAGGACGGATTGGTTTGTTGAATTCAGGACCATTGAGGTACTTGATCGTGCGGCAGTTTCTGTCGGTGTGGACAAGGACCATCGATAGGGTCTTACTTTCAGGGCGCCAATTGTATAATAAACAGCTTCTAAATGGGTAAAATTCCTGCAAAAAATCCAAAAAAGTGCGATGCTTGGAGAGCTAAATTCCCTGCAAGGAGTGAAGAAGATGGATCAAAAACGCCCACTGGTAGTCAAACAGCTCAGTAAAGACGAGGAATTGGACTTTTCAATTCGTAGTCTTGGAGAACCCAAATTCAAGAGCCCTTTTCTTGATCAGGAAAAGCACTTTGTAGAGGATGGATCACACCTTTCGTATTACCACCTCTTGAGTGATATGAACGAGTATCGCGAGAAGTTTGGTGACCCCCTTCCTGCCTTTGAAATCGCGGGTCCACGGCGAAAGATCTTCTTTGATCCTCAAAAGACTACCGCTGCAATCGTGACTTGTGGTGGACTTTGCCCGGGTTTGAACAATGTGATTCGGGCAATAACTTTTACCCTGAATCTCTACGGAGTGGAAAACGTTCTTGGAGTACCTTACGGTTATCAGGGACTGGTTCCAGGAAACAAGCATCATTTTATGGTTTTAAACGGCTACACCGTGACCAAGATTCAGTATGAGGGAGGAACAATTTTAGGAACTTCCAGAGGTCCTCAAAATGTCCGTGAGATGGTGAATTATCTCAAGCAAAATAAGATTGATATGCTTTTTACCATCGGTGGTGATGGGACTCAAAAGGGTGCGCAGGCAATTGTTGAGGAAATCGAAAAACAGGATGTTCCAATTGCTGTAGTTGGAATCCCTAAAACAATAGACAATGATTTGAATTTTCTTGAGAAGACTTTTGGTTTTGAGACTGCCGTTGAATCTGCCAGAGAAGCTGTGAACCGGATTCATACTGAAGCACTATCCGCTCAGAATGGAATCGGGATTCTTCGCTTGATGGGACGTGACAGTGGCTACATTGCCGCACAGACGACTTTGGCAAGCACCGATGTGAATGTCTGCCTTGTACCGGAAATCAAGTTTGATCTGGAAGGCAAGAATGGCTTGTTTGAAGTCATTACAAGACGATTGAACTACAAAGGGCACTGCGTTCTTGCAGTGGCAGAAGGTGCGGGTCAGCATTTGATGGAGGGAGAGGCTCAGTATGATGCTTCCGGAAATCTTGTTCACAAGGATATTGGAATCTTCTTGAAAGAAAAAATCAAAGCCTACTTTGCAGATCACCCTCTCAAGCCAACTCTTAAATATGTGGATCCTTCCTATTTAATTCGGTCACAACCAGCGAGTGCCAACGATGCAGTTTTTTGCTTAAGGTTGGGTCAAGCAGCAGTTCATGCTGCCATGGCAGGAAAAACAGGTCTTGTTACAGGGTACTGGAGCCGCATTTTTACTTACGTTCCGATGGAGTACACCACATCCGCTCGTAAGAAAATTCATCCTGAGTCACTCTTCTGGCAATCAGTCCTTGAGGTAACCAGACAACCCAAAGATATGACGAATCACAGCGTCTAAAGTTTGACTTCGAAGTATTTACGGTCGGGAAACTGCAAACTGTCAAAACCCAGGAAGTCGTAAAAGTGTTCCGTTGCTTTGTGGACTTCCTCATCCAGGATGATTTTACTTGATTGGCCGCGGATGCTTTCTGTCTCCAGAATCTCTGCTACCCGAATTCCCTCTCCTAAAAGCATGAACTCCAGTTTGTGTTCGTTTCCAACCACATGAAAAGAGGTTTCCCCGGCGGCCAGACCGACACCGTTGGATATCAGAAACTCACCTGATTTGGCTCGCTCATGGTTCCATTTTTCCAGATCTTCTGCCACTTCAAGTGCGCACTGGATACTACTCTGGTAAAAGTTTGCATTCTCTTCTTCAAAGAACACGATCCGGATAGCATCTCCAACAAAGCTGTCAATGACTCCACCGTGGCGTTCGGCTTTCTCCTGCCACAAAGTGAAGTAGCGATTGAGCATCGCCACGATTTCTGCCGGATCATTGGTTTCGGAGATTGTTGTGAAAGAGCGGATATCAGAGAAGAGAGTCACGGCTCGCGATTGATACCCTCTCTCTTCGACTTCCTGGTAATTCTGAAGAAGTTTAAGTAGATTTCCTGATAGGAAGGGCAGCATGGACTCTTTGGTTTGAAGTTCCTGGCACATGGAGTTGAGAGACTTCAGAAGGGAAGCAGCTTCATCTCTGCCCCGCACTTTGGAAATCTCCCCGAGATTGCCATCTCGAATCCTGCGAAGTCCATGAAAAAGAATTTGAACCGCACTCATTAATTTGAACAATAGTGCTGTAATTAAAAGCAGCGAGAGCAAGGCCATGACCCAGGGTAACTGAGCCATGGATCGTTCCAGGTCTGAAAGCTGTGACAAAACTAGCTGTTTAGGGACAATGTAAAAAAACAGGTTTTTTTGAAAACGGCTACCCCGAAGTACCACCAGGTAGTGATCCTCCCCCTGATACTTTATCGAAAGTATCTTTTCCCTGTAACTTCGATAAGGTTGAACTCGAGTGAAGAAGTAGTCTTCATCGGGTTCTCCCTGGGCTACCCGTTGATCACTGTGAATTGTACTTTGGGAGAGGACTTTGAAAGGACTTTTGCGTTGAGGCATGACTGAGTCGAGATAGGCTTTAACCAAAGCTTGATTTGAGAAGTTTGCGAGGAGGAGATGAATCTCTTTGTCTTTATAAACTCTGTCCCAGAAACAGTATTGAGTACTTCCAAGAACTTTTAGCAGCTTCAGCCGACGACGACTGTTTAAATCAAGGCTCTCTGTGAGTCGTTGGTCCCGAAGTTTCTCCGAGGCTGCTGCAACCTGGCTGAGCATGGTTTGCTGCATATGATTTTCCAGTCCGTATTCTTCTCGAATCTGTACTACTTCTTCAATCGTTTTCGCACCTTTGAGGACCCCCAAAACTCTGCCCGTAATCCTGACAAGACTGTTCATGCTGTGTGGATCAAGGTCTTTTCGAGAAAATTCGATTTTATCTTTGCCTTCCAGATAGATTCCATTGAATCCCTTTCTCCAAAACAGGCCATCAAAGACTTTGCCGCTGTCGATTCTGCGTGCTAACTCCAACTCTACTTTTTCAAGGTAGCTGTCATAGTTCTGCTCAAGTTCAACGAGGTCCTGCTCCATTTGGATTTTCACCGCGTACTCAAGAACTTCTTTGCGATGAAAATAGGCTTGTTCTCCCAAGAAAAGCAGCAACAGGGTGAAGACGTACATTGTGATGGCATAGCTGCTGAATATTTTGAACTCAAATCTGAGAAAAACCATTCGATAACCACCCATCGAGTACAGACTGAACAGGACAATCAGAAAGAGAAGATGGCCGGGCCAAATTCGAAGATAGAAATCTCTAAGGCCTTCTTTACCACCAATGTACTTCAAACCATAGTTGTCGGAGTCAATGGACTCGATATTGTCTCCCCAAACGAATTGAGAACCTTTGGAAGGAAGCAGTTTGCGACTCATTTCCAATAGGTGGTTTTGGACAAGTTCCTGCAGTTTTTCTTGAGTAGTTTTGTCCAAATCAATCAGTAGTAGAAAATCAATTTTTCGCTTTTTGGAGCCAGGTTCTGGAAATCGAAAGTGATACCTGTACAAGAAGCGATGATTACGATGGTAAATCACTTGCCACTGCCCAATAAGATTGTCAAATTCCTCACGGTCTATTGGCAGGACATAGAGGCTTGAAATTCGACTTCGAAAAGGTTTGCCCTCATAGCGCATGGCCAGGAAAACATCCTTGAGCCAGTCTTCTCCAAGCTCCATCTGGTAATCCTTTCCTCCTCCGCTGATATAGGGCTTGTTTCTTCTACCAAGGAAAACACCAACAGCTTCAGGAATGGGGCTTTCCTTGACCAGGGTTCTCAAGTGCTCTTTCCAGTCTTCATGCTTGAAACTCTCTTGAAAACGATTGATGTAGCTTTGAAAACATCTCTCCAATACTTCGAGTTTTCCCTGGGCATTCGTAAATCGATGACTTTGTAGTTGAGTAGCCTTGGAGTGGAGTTCGCGCTTTTGATCCAGGATTGACTGAAATCGATTCAGTTCCAGTTTGCGACTGCGCTCATCCATCTGAAAATAAAAGATCTGACAACAGAAGAGATACAGGGTCAGACAGACAAGAAAAAACAGGGCCTGGAGTTTATAGTATCTCATGGATAGTAAACTCCCCTTCCTTGCCCTTAAGGCGGATGCCATAATGACTTCGAGTTTTGAATGAGTGCAATTGGTAGTATTCAAAGCAGTTTTGATCCATGAAAATCTTGACCGGTGAATCGAGCTCCGGATCAGAATAAGCCATTAGTCGAGCAGCTGTGTTGACTGTGTCCCCGATACAGGTAAAGTCCTTTCGCTTGCTAGCTCCCACATGTCCAAGAACCACTGCTCCTCTTGCGATTCCAATACTGGTCAAGAACAGATTTTGTTGCTCAAGTCTTTTCTTCATGGTTGAGATTGCCCCGAGGGGGTCACTATCTTCCCCGGAAAAGACGCACAAACTGGCTTCGCCCGTGAACTTGTCGATATAGCCTCCAAAGCGGGCAACCGGTTCATGGACAATATCGAGAAACTCATTCATGGTTCGACGTGGATCTCGTTTCTCCTGAATCAGAAGTTCATCAAGGTTATCAAGGCCTATAAACACTATGGTTGTTAGTTCACGGCGGCTGGGCTCTGACTCGGATTCGATACTCTTCATGGCCATGGTAGAGAGAAATCGTGACAAGAGCTTTTTTTCTTTGAGAGCTTCACGCATTTCATTAAACCGGATAGCGAGGTCAGTAAGCTGGTCCTTACCCTGCACTTCAATAGGATTTGCAAACTCCCCTTCCCGAATAAGATGGAGACCTTCTTCAAGCTTCTTGAATGGTTTGAGAATGCGATAGGCAAGTAGATTTACCAGAAGCAAAACAAAAAACAAAACTGCGAATGCGGCCGCACTCAAAAGGTTCTTTTCATTGCGAATATTGCGAAGGTAGGGGTCCAAAGGAAGGCTGAGACTGATCGCCAATTCAGTATGGGCAGGGTATACATTAGCAGCCCCCAGATAAAAGTTACCCTCTTTTTCAAACACTTCGATTTGAGCCCGGCCCTGTACCCGTGAGTTGTGAGCAAGGAAGGCCAAAGTATTCAGGTTGGCGGCCTCAGGCCACGAAGGTTCATAGTTGATTCCGTGATAAGCGGGCTTCATAGCACCTTCAAAGTTCTGCTCTTTCAAAGTATAGCGGGTTAAAAAGGACATAAGCTCTTTGTGAATACGGCTTTTTTCGATGACACCGAAGACAAACCAGCTGGTATATTCCTTCTGTCCTTCGACAACTTCATTCAGGAATGCCCAAAAAGACCTTGAAAACGGGCTGGCAAGATTTCCAGCCGAACCAATCCCCAAAATCTTGAAAGGTCTTCCGGGGTTGGACATAAAATCATCCATGAGACGAGGATTATCCAGAGAGGAGCCCACTTCCTTGCGCACATTGCGAATCAATTCATAGGTGGCGTCATTGGTTTTATCCACTTTGGTGGATTCAATGTTGGCTTCCTTTTTTATAATTGGCTGGAACAATCGAGCGAGCATATTGAGTATAGTATTGCCTTGTAGAAGAGCGTGGGAGGCATAACTGACTCCCCCATTGTTCAAGACTAGTTGCAAGCCTTCAGGAGTGCATTTTTCCTGCAAGAACTGATCGACCGGATCGATACTGAAAGTTGTGATGTTGTTTGGGTCCCAGACTCCTGTCTTTGGTATGCTTTCAGGATCTTCAGTACTGTTCAGGTTCTTTTTCAAGTTTCTTCCCGCCAGGCGCTGGTTTCGAAACTCCTCCTCGATTGCAGGAAGCAGATTGTGATTCAGACTATCCTTAAGCAGTGACTCACTTGTCTGGGAATAATCTATGACGGCTTCGAGATGTGAGCGGATTTGTCGCTTCAACTCGAGTAACTTTGCCTCTTCAAAGTTTCTGAAGTAGCCGAGTAGGCCTTCACCGAGCAAAAACCAGAAAGACAGCAAGATAGGAACCAGGAAAAGGAATAGGAACTGAATCTGAATTTTAAATGGGAGTCCAAAAATGAGAAGCGCGAAAAGGACTACCAGGGAAGTCAGAAAAATCTTCTTGGGAATTTCCTGCTCCAGAAGGGATGGATAGGCTCGAAAGATATCTTCCTTGTCTTTAATTTGGGGGTTGTTTTGAGGATTTGTTACAAGGGTGATTTTGTGTACAAACAAGCCGGGGATCTCTCTCAAGGAAAGATTTTTGACTCTTGGCAATATATGCGTATCTTCGACTTCACGTAAATGCTTGGGGCGATCATAATACCTTCCGGGATTAAACAACTGCAGATCCAGACTTCCCCCAACTGCACTGGTGCTGTAATGCGGAAGCCATAGAGTAATTTCTTCCCACATTCCCGGCTTCAATCCGGAGAGGTGAAACAAAATGGGTGTGTCCTGGGTTGTGAGAAGGCTTGAGCTGTATAGAAGTTGAACAGCTTGTTTCATGAGGGCAGAATCCATCTTCTTTGGATCAAGGAACAGTTCAAATTTCAAGCCAACAAGTTGGCCTGCTTCTAAATCTGAAAAGCGAAAGCCGTGTAAACTGTGAAGATCTGCAAAGCTGACCGCCTGTTTATCTGAGACTTGGTGAACAGGGACTGATTCTTTTTCTATGGTATCGACATTGAATGAGAATTGAACTTCCCCTTTCTTGATACCCATCAACTCTATGTCCTTTGCATAGATTTGAGCATTGCAAAAGAAAATGAGAAGAAAGATGGCAGAGAAAAAGTTCATATTAATTCACAATTGGTTTGAAGTCCCCTTCTGCGGTCACACTGAGTAGAACTTCCATGGAATCCTCACTTGTTTCCATACAAGCAGATTTGTTCTCTTTTAGAAACTGAAGCAAATGACTACGGCCCTGTTTCGCGCATTCTTCATCCATCCACATGCTCATGTAATAGAGAATCTCCTGGGAAACATTGCTTCGAAGTAAAATACCCGAGATGAATCCATGGCTGTGACGAAGACATTCGTTCAGATCAGAAAACAACTCCTGGATTTGCCCTTCATCAACCGTCTTGACTTTAATCTTGCTTTGAATCATTTGCATGGAAAATTCACCCGAATCAGTCTATGTGTTAACAAAGTTCAGTCTAACATGAACAAATCCACTTGATTGTGTTACCCGGCAAGATTATCTTGATCACTTTAGCGGAGGAAATATGCCATCTTTGCCACAGAAGCAAATCGACACCTTTGAAAATCCCCATCCGGAGAGGGATTACGAAATTTTTATGGATTGTCCAGAGTTTACCTGCCTATGCCCATTGACGGGTCAACCGGACTTTGCAATTATTCAGATCACCTACGTTCCGGATAAGCTTTGTGTGGAGCTGAAGAGCCTAAAAATGTATCTATGGCATTTTCGTGATCGGGGTGCGTACCACGAAGCAGTTACCAATGAAATAGTGAACCATCTTGTGGATCAGATTGACCCTCGGCAAATGGAAGTGAAAGCTATTTTTGGTCGCAGAGGTGGAATCGATACCACCGTTACAGTGCGACACAGCAAATAACTTCGAAGACTTCCCAGCCGGATCAGTTCTTTTTCTTGCGAGGCTTTCTGCGTTTTCGCGAGTTCTTTTGAGCCTTGTCGTCTTCCCTTGCTGTTTTTCCCTGGCTATCAGATTCTGGTCCTGCTTCTTTTTTCTGATTATTCTTTGCTTTGGGCTTGTCAGTTGCACCTTTTTGTGACTGATTGGACTTCTTGTTGTGTTCTCCCCCAGTACCTTGCTCATTCCCCTTGTTGCGACTTTGCTCTTTGGGTCGATCCCCTTTCTTTCTCTGCTGTCTGCGTCCCTGACGGTTCTGGGCAGTCGGAAGGCTGAGCTGAAAGCTGGCTGGGATCTCAAGGGTGACTTCTTTGTGTGGATCGTCTTCGTTGACCTTTTCCTCAAGGAGGCTTATGGTGTGAGAAACTTCCTTATATTCCCTTTCCAATTCAATTTGATGAGGTGACTTATAGGCCAAACTTCCCAGAAAAACCAGGAGTAGCATTCCAAGTATAAGTTTCTGGGCCTCAGGTGGGGTTCCAATAGACAGCATGACTCCAAAAAGCAAAACAATGTAAATCATTTGCTTGGTCTTTTCGGATTTCTCCAATTGTTCCAACAATCGTTCCTGTTCTCGTAGAATTCTCTCTTTACTGGCCCTGACTCTTCTGGTGCCTTCTGTGTCCATCATCTGATCCATGTTCAATTCTGTCCTTTGTCATGTAGTAACCGGGAGGTGATTGTAAATCGACTCCTTGAAAGTAGAGGCTGCAATTGTAGTGAGTGTTTCTTCTCAATTGCAAGATACAGATTTGCAAGTCTTTCCTCTTCGTGAAAATTTAGATCAAGATACTTGAGATAACCCAGGGCTAATGGGTCTAAAATATCTTCAGCAAGCTTTTTTTCGCAATACAGATACAGAGCCTCTTTATAATCCGGTTTACGCTTCAGGCACTCTAAAGTGTATTCAAAACCGTGACGGTTGTCTCCGATCTCGAAGTAGAGATAGCCAAGGTAAAAATAGAGTTTAAAATCCCCCGGGAATTTATTTTTAATCAAATCCTGTGCCATGGAAATCATCTTCTGGGATTCTTCCTGGGACGAACTCAGATAAATACTGTTTTCAAGCATCACATGGTAATAAACGATTTCGTCAGGATTCTTTCTCTGACCGATTTTGCTCAGCACCTTTACAGAGGTGAAGTTTCTGCTCTTCAAGGCGTCAAGAAGTGGGCGGATTTTGGCGATTTCCACCAGGTAGCAGGAATGGGGCAGCCAGTGAACTATCTGGGTAGAACTTGATTCGAGAATGAAGAGATTACAAAGCCCTTCCTTCCTCTTGAGCATAGCTCTTAGACGATCCGGATTGTTCATGGGAGCGTCTCTGGTGATAAGAATTTTACCCTTTTTGTTTAGCAGATAAATTTCAATGGATAATGTCTTGTCGGTGCTGTCAAACAGGATGTACTCAATCTGATTGACGATTTCAAACCACTGCCTCAGGTACTTTCTTGGAGAATAAAAGAGGATATTCACTTCTTCGTGAAGGAGGTGATCACCTGATTCGAAACCTGTGATCTTGAGCTCCCCTTCCAGATTCTTGAAGCTTTCTTTAACTTCGCCATCCAGCAATATTGCATTTTGCTTGGGATTGTATTTTTTTAGCGACAAACCCGGTTGGAGGATTCGCTGAAACTCTTCTGATTTGAGCTGCTTGTATTTGTAGAACTCAAGACTCTTGAGAAGTTCTTCGGGAACATTGGAAAAATCCAGTCTCTGAAGTCCGGGCCCGGCTTTCTCCAGTTCATTTCTTTTGTTGAGAACAGACATTTCCATTTCGTGATATCGAGCGACACTGAACTCCAGGGCTCGGGAGGCCTTCAAGAGCAAATCTCGCTGTTTGGGAAAAATCTTTGAGTCTACGATAGACAGGCGGATCAACTTCTTCATCAAACCAACACGGTCCAGATCTCCATTTTGAACATCGTGGTCTTGTCCAATCTCTCGAAAGACCTCTCTTAGTAGTTTGCGATATGCACTCAAATCATACTTGAGTTCACCCATAAGTCTCTTGATTACCAGTCGTTCCTGCTCTGCGACTTCTCTGTCCTTGTAGACTTCTTTGAGAAACTCCGTTACCAGAATTCTTTCATCAAGATTATGAAGAGGGTCGGTAGTCACAAGATAAATCAAACTGCTTAGAGGGCTGTCAGGATTCTTTTGAGCGATATCCTCAACCTTTTGCTGGAAGGCTTGTTTCAGGCGACTGCGATAAGCTCTGGGAATCCAGTAGAAAATCTCGGGAAGCAAGGCAATGTAGTCAAATCGGATTGGAATTCTGTCCTGAACTTCCAAAACTTTCAGAGCTGTATCCAAAAGATCTTCGAAGGCAACCAGGCGCCCTTGCTCCAGAAAAAAGAAAAGGGCGTGAATCAGGTAATGGAGGACGTCATCCAAATAAAGATTTTTCTGCTTTTTAAAATCAATCTTCTTGTCCTCAAGAATTCTGGTAATCGAATTCCCCACCTTGCGGGCACAATCGATGTATGTCTCGTCATAGGGACTTTTGTGGGCTTTAAACAGCAGGTAGGGCAATGTATCCAGGAGAGCCACCAGCAATTCAAGATGGCTCGAGTTTCTGACGACTCTGGGATAGATTTTTGAGGAGTCATTTAAAAAGTTCAGAAGTTTGACCGGTTGGCGTTCGTGGATGAACTCATAAAACTCAAGAATTAGCGCGTTTGCCAGTTCATCAAAGTCACTACTGGAATTGCAGGCTTTGTAGCGTGTTTCAAAAGTAAGATTACGATTGTAAAAGTCACTGCTCTGATCCCCCGTGAGAGGTTTCATTCTCATGGATGAGCTTAAACGAACTGTAGGCCTCTTCACTACCACCGGACTTTCCAGTTCGTAAACTTCGGACATGGAATTGCTGTCGAGTTTCTCGACCTCGCGAATTGACTCCAAAAGCTGGGAAGATCCCTTTTCCTTCACGTCCCGAATCAGCCATTTCAGTCTCATTTTCATGGAGACTGTCTCTGCCTGAAAGTGAGCGGGAATACTCTGGATTTGTGAGGCCAGAACCACAAAGAATTGAGCGTAAAATTCCTGTTGCTTCAAAACAGTAGGCAGATCGACTTTAAGAATCTGCTCAACTTCACTTCTCCATGCATAAAAGGTATTGTAGTCTCGATTGTTGGCACTTAGTGCCTGAAACTTATCCTGGATTTGTTCTATTCTTTGATCTTTACTCATGGTGGCTCTTCTCTTCTTGTTTTCAGCCCGTCTTCAATATATCACCATCGACAGATTTTGCGCTTTTCATGCTTGATTTGCCAAAACAAATTCGTAGTACAAGTGGAGTTCTTGCATTGCTTTTGGCAAAATAGCAAGGGTAAGCATTTGTCCAAGCGAGAATTGATTGAATCGTATACCTGTTTTTGAGAGAGAAGTCCAATCAAAGATGATTCAAATCGATGATTCCTGGCGACTGGAGCATCTGTTAAAGAACTTGAGGGCCAAACCTGGTGATGAGTTAAAACTTACCTTCATCGGTGGTGGGGGCCTGGGTACAGGGCGTCTTGAATCACTTTGCAGTGAAAAGGCCCTTTTCAGTTTTGACCCTAAAACCCTGGTGAAAGCTCCAAAGGCTCAGACTGTACTTCTCCTGGGTTTGTGCCGACCTCCGAGTATGCAAAAGATTCTGGAGCATGGATCAGCTTTGGGAGTTTCCCACTTTATATTCACCCCGACTGCCCTTTGCGAAAAATCCTTTCTTAAGTCCAGAAAACTTGAGCCAGAAACACGGGAACACCGAATGCTTCTGGGTATTGTGCAAGGCGGTCAATATGATGAGATTCCACGATTTACCCTGGCCTCTGGTTTTTCCAGTGCACTGGAAGAGTTCTGCAATCAAGCTGATCTTCGCTTCTTTGGTGAACTGGATTCCCAGATTGATTTACTTAGTGCTTCAGCCCCCGGGAACCACTTCAAAACAGGCTTTGCTTTGGGTCCGGAAAGAGGGTTTACGCGGGAAGAAGAAGACCTTCTGAGAAAAGCAGAATGTCAGGGAGTACTCTTTCATCAGGGAATCCAAAGAGTAGAAATAGCTACCTTTCTGGCTCTTGGACAATGGGAGCTTGCTCAAAAAGTCTTAAGGAAAACGAACCCACAGTAATCTATGAACATCAGGAATCAGGTCTTATGATTAACTCCAATGCTTTGAAATATTTTTACTTCACTGCCAAGCTCCATTCCATAAGAAAGGCAGCTCATTATTGTAATGTGAGTCAGCCGGCAGTGTCACAGGCCATCAAGAAGCTCGAAGAGGAACTCGATGCGACTCTGCTGATTCGAAATGCCAATAGCACTCAACTGACCAACCGGGGCCGTGAGCTTTATGATTTTGCCAAGCGCTACTGGGAGGACTCCCAAAAACTTCGAGAGAGTTTTCAAAAGAAACCGGAAGACTCCTTGCATCTAAAGGTAGGAATCAATCGACCCTATGATGTTTTGTTTACTCCCCTGATTAGAAAATTTCTTCAAGATCATTCGGGATTGACCTCGGAATTTGTCTTCGATGATGGGGAAGTTCTCCGGCAGAAATTTGCCCGTGGCGAGCTGGATGTGATTCATACCTTGAATGTGGACCAGCAAGAGTTGGTAAAGGATCAGCTCGATGGCCTCTCCATGTTGCTGTTTGTGGACAAAATCTCTCTAGTATCCTGTAATAAGCACCCTTTGCAATCTAAGAAAAAGATGCGACTCAAGGACATCAGTGAGTTTCCTTTGCTTCTGCCCACAATGTATACGCAACCCGTCCTGGATCAGTTCGAAGCTTCCAATCTCAAACCAAAACTCGGTAGTGTTCTGAATCATGGCAAAGTTGCGGCACGGCTACTCCCCGAATCAGAATCCATTGCCATCCTGAGTCATTTTAATATTCCACAGGATGTGCAGTCACAACTAGCTCCGCTCATTTTTCCTGATTTCGAGGCAGAGTTTCTTGTCGTCGCTGAATTTCAAAGTGAAAGAGAGCTGCTGGATTCCAGAGCGCGAAACCTGTATTGGGATTTTCTCGAAAAGAACCGCTCACTGCTGAAGAAACCGGGATTTTAGGATTCCTTCTTCTTGTGGATTTTCTCTTTGACTTCCTGAATCCAGTCAGTGTCGTCAAGGATCCCCTTTTTCAGAGGAACCAAATTGTCTTTCCCTTGATCTAACTCTTGAGGAAAGTCAGACTCTTCTGAACTCCTGGATTGGTTTTTTCCGTTTTCCTGGCTTTGTTGTTGGTCAGGCTTTCTCTTCTTCATTTTAAAGTTTGTTTTCTCTGGGTTTCTGCTTTAGTAATAACTTGATTCGTAGGTGATGACCGGACTGTGACGCGTATACCTTCTTTTGACCGGTTTTCGCTTAAATGTGTGTGGAGTGACGTAGAGTCGATAATCCATCACCGCTTCTGGGGCTTCCCGGTATCCACAGGTTCTTTCGCGTCCCTTGGATACGTAGCGGGGAACTCCTCCGTTGATTCCATAGTTGTGTCTGTAGTTTCTCCAGCAAGGGTGCTCGGCAACGCCAAACTTTGGTGCACAGTCTTCGAATCGAAAGAAGTTTGGTCTGCGTTTTTGGTCGGCAGGCTTCTCCCGAAAAGTATTCTGCAGTTTTCCCCGGTCTGTATAAAAGAGGCTTAATGGCCGCTCCTAGGGAGATGTAAATCGCAAGGGGAAATTTCAAGCCTTGAATGCAAAAGACCACTGTTAATTATGAGAGTAATTGCAATCTCTTCATATTCCACTTCAATAAGCTCCTCGGCCTTCCGACCTATTGTTCCAATGCTGGAAGATGCTGAGATTCCTGTGATTTCAAGGAAGTTGTGCACATTTGGAAGTATTGAGAATGTTTTGTAGGAACAAGAGATAGTATTTGAGGGAAAACTCTGCTGAGTCCGGGTTGGCAATGAAGCTTTTCACCGGACTCGTCGATAGTACAGGAAATCACTTCCTGGAATGAAGTATACTTGTGAAGGTGTTAGACCTTAACCTTTGATAGTTTGGATGGAATCTGCAGTAAAGATGGAAGAGCAAACTTTGAAATTGATGATCATAGATGATGAGATTCATCTCTTGAAATTGCTCGAAAAACATTTTGAAGTCAATTTTGAAGTTCGGGTTTATGAAGAGGCTCAGGAAGCCCTGAGGGATTTGAGTGACTTCAATCCGGATGCTGTGATTTGTGACTGGAATTTACCTGTAGTTACAGGTCGTGAATTTCTTGATAAGGTTCGCTCTCTGAGAAGTTATGAGTATGTTCCTATCATTGTTTTGACGGCTTATGACGGGAGAAGTACAGAAGCTAACAGTTTTTTGGCTGGAGCCGATGAATTCATGTCCAAGCCCGTTCGACTGGAGCAACTCGAAAAGCGCGTAAGAGAGCTCATTTTCACTCAAAAATTTTCCAGGTCGTTGAAGAAAAAACTAATCAAGCGCAATGACGAACGCAGAATCAAAAAAATCGAAGATGAGAAAGCAAAAGTCGAGGAGGAAGTCCTTGAGGACATTTGTGAAGATTCTGTGGAGGAGTCTGAGTTGAGTGAAACCGAAAAGCTTGCCCGGGCATTGGATGATCTGAGTGATTTGGGAGAGTCGCAATACGGAGACAAGCCCGAGGATTCCTGACGATATTCAGGGTTGTCCTGAAAGCGCAAAAAATCCTGTCGAGGTCTCGAGGGGATAGACCCCGAGACGGACTCTTCAAGTCTACTTAAGCCAATGTTACTTTTCTTCCCGAATGGTTCAATACATCTGATAAGAAGAACCCCAGAGCCTTGAGCCATGTATCACTGCTGGGAAGACAGACTCTCCAGCGCATATGAAACTGCTTGGCTTTGATTTCCAGTCTTCTGCTCTTCTTGGGATAGTAAGGAGTCCATTGAGCAGGGATTCTCGAGAGGTGCTTGTCTTCAATCTGTACTTCAAAGCCTTCATCGCACAGATAGTTTTTCAATAGTAACAAAGCCTCTTCTCTGTCTTTTGCGACCTGCCAGTCACTGCTAAGACTTCTTGAGAGAAACAGTGATAGAAGCTCATGATTTTCGATGAGTTCTTCCACAGGGTGAGAGAAACTGAAGAAACCCCTTTTCCTGGAAACCGTCCATTCACATTGGTTCTTTTCAAATCGAAAATGCACCTTGGAAGAGTGTTTATCCATCGCAAAACTGCATTCGAAGCCATATTCGCTGCTGGAAAGACTACCGGAGTTGAGCTTCGCTGAAGGTTCCACATAGTTCACGATTTCCCGAACTGACTTCAATTGCTCTTTCATTGTGAAATCTCCCCTCTCCCCTGTCTTCCATCATTAAGCGAAAAACTGTAATTGATCGAACCGTCTTCAGCATACAGAAAATGGAAGTCTCCAATGGTGTTCTGCTCCAATAAGTAGGGTAGAAAGATTGGAATATTTTCGACCAGTTCCTTTTCCAGAGGCTTGTCTACCCATTCGAGTGCTCCTTCTTCACACTCTTGAAGTTCTCCTGTAAAATCGTCGCAAAGATAGGCAAAGACACAATAATCAAAGCCACTTTCCTCTACAAATCTCAAAACAAGCTTCAACTGCAGTGACTGACAATTGAGGCCGGTCTCTTCCATGGTTTCCCGCAGGGCACACTCCAAAATATTCTCAGTTGGCTCTACTTTTCCTCCAACACCGTTGTATTTGCCGGCATTGGGTTCCTTCAATCTTTTGAGCAGGAGAACCTTTCCTCCATCTCTTATGAAGATCAGTGTATAAAGACCTGTTTTGAAGTGTCTCCTGTGGCGCTGATTCATATGGGGACTGTCGGCAGAACAGTTCTCCCGTTGCAGTTTCAGCACATCAGCTTTTTTGAACTTGCCAGAGTAAATTTTCAAGGGTTGACAAGCTTGGGCAAAAGACTATGCTTCTTGTGAATTTCTGTCATTGAAGTGGCTGAATTGATCTGTTATATTGCCTGCTCATTTTTGAGCTTATTTCTGAATAGACGTAATAATAAATCAAAGGGAAGTAGTTTATGGAAAACTTAAACACGTATGTCATGATTACATTCTTGTCAGGTGTACTGGCGCTTGTAGTGGCATTTTTCAAATCATCGGCCATCAAAGGTGCCAGTGAAGGCAACGAAAGAATGGTAGAGATTGCCGGTTACATTCGAGAAGGTGCTCGAGCCTTTATTAGTGCAGAGTACAGTTACCTCTACGTTTTCGTAGGGGTTATCGGGGTTATCCTTGGTCTGTCCATCACCTGGGCAACTGGAGTAGCATTTTTCGTAGGTGCAGCATGTTCTATGCTGGCTGGAAAGTTCGGGATGGAAACGGCAACAGCCTCCAATGCCAGAACTGCCCATGCAGCCAATGAAAGTGGACTGTCTGCCGCTCTTGGAGTTGCATTCAAGGGTGGATCTGTAATGGGTCTGTCAGTGAGCGGCTTGGGACTTGTAGGTTTCTCAATTCTGCTTTACAACCTTCACAATCTTATTGGACCTGCTGAGATTGCAAAGTTGGGGGCTGCTGAAGGCCAAACACTTGCAGCGGTTTTGTCTGCTATTTCCGGATTTGGACTTGGTGCCAGTTCGATTGCACTGTTTGCCCGTGTAGGTGGAGGTATTTTCACCAAGGCTGCAGACGTTGGTGCTGACCTTGTAGGTAAAGTAGAAGCGGGAATTCCTGAAGATGATCCAAGAAACCCTGCTGTTATTGCTGACAACGTTGGTGACAATGTTGGTGACGTAGCCGGAATGGGTGCTGACCTCTTCGAATCTTATGTTGGAGCAATCATCGCTTCTTCTACTCTGGGTTATGTAGTTCTGGGTATTAACGGTATCATCTTGCCACTGGTTGTAGTGGCGATTGGTGTTGTGGCCTCAATCATCGGGATGACTTTTGTTAGCACTGATGATGACTCCAAGATTCACTCTGCACTGCACATGGGTGTTAATGTTGCCAGTGTGATTACTATTGGTGGAGTTTGGTGGGCTTGTCAGAAATTCGTAGTCAGCACTGCTGGATACGAAGCGTTTTTCAAAGATTACAACGCTACTGGAGTTTTCATTGCTATTGTTGCTGGTCTGGTTGTTGGTTTGGCGATTGGTAAAATCACTGAGCACTACACTGGAACTGACGGTTCTCCGGTTCACAGTATTGCAAGAAGCGCGATTACTGGTCCTGCTACCGTAATTATTTCAGGTGTTGCTGTTGGAATGGAGTCTTGTGTAGCTCCAATTCTGATGATCTGTGTTGCTATCGGTCTGGCGGATCACTTCGCTGGAATGTACGGAATTGCTATGGCGGCTGTTGGAATGCTTTCCACAACTGCAATTACAGTAGCAATTGATGCTTACGGTCCTATTGCAGACAATGCCGGTGGTATCGCTGAGATGGCTGAGCTTCCGCCTGAAGTCCGTGAAATCACTGACAAGCTGGATGCTGTTGGAAATACAACTGCTGCAATCGGTAAAGGTTTCGCAATTGGTTCTGCAGCTTTGACAGCTCTGTCTCTGTTCACTGCTTATGCAACTGCAACGGGCATCAGTGCTACAGGTATTAACATCATCAAGCCTGATGTTGTGATTGGTCTGTTTATCGGTGGTGTAATGCCTTTCTTCTTCTCTGCTCAAACAATGAAGGCCGTAGGTCGTTCAGCTGAGGATATGATTGAAGAAGTTCGTCGTCAATTCCGTGAAGACAGTGGAATCATGGCTGGAACAAGCAAGCCTGATTATGCACGATGTGTAACAATCTCCACTGAAGCGTCCTTGCGTGAAATGGTCCTTCCTGGTGTAGTAGCTGTAGCCATGCCTGTTCTTGTAGGTAAAGGAATGGGAGCAGAAGCTCTTGGTGGTCTTTTGGCTGGAACACTGGTTTCTGGTGTTCTTCTGGCTATCATGATGGCTAACGCTGGTGGTGCCTGGGACAACGCGAAGAAGTACATCGAATCCGGTGGACTTAGTAATGACAAAGGTGAAGTCCAGGGAAAAGGTTCCGAAGCTCACAAGGCTTCTGTAACTGGTGATACTGTTGGAGATCCTTTCAAGGATACTTCCGGTCCAAGTATCAACATCTTCATCAAGCTTGTCTCTATTGTAAGTTTGGTGTGTGCTCCACTGTTTATCTAAACAGAATCAGAGAGCAAATTGCTCTCAATGAAATATAAAAGCTGCGATCTCATTTGAGGTCGCAGTTTCTTTTTCTCTCAACTTTTTTCAATGGCGTTGGATTTCATCTGGAGTTGCAGCAGCTGTGTTTTGCTGTGGGTAACCTTCCAGAAAAGCTCGTACAGAAGGTAGCAGGAAATTGAGCGGAATATGGGTTATACCCTGCAATCGAGTTGTCATGAGAATGGGGGGACTAAATAGTCAAAAGCTACACGAAATCCAGTAATACTGCAGGAAAATGTTGTTGGCCTGCTTAGCCTTGTTCGTCGATTTGTTTGAATTCTTCAAGCTCAGCCCATCGATCCATTTTACTAGCCAACTTTGCTTCAAGCTCCACAAGATTTTCTCCAAGAGATTTGTATTCAGCAGGGTCTTCCAGAGTTGTACAAAGCAGAGACTTGAGTTTTTCAATTTCTTCTTCAAGTTCCATCAGCTCTGGCTCTATAGCCTCTAACTCTTGCTTTTCCTTATAACCAAAGAGCTTCCTGGTTTTCTCTTTCCCCTTGCGCTCAGTGGGAGCGGATACGGTCGTATCTGACTTGGATCCAATTGTCTTGTCCCGGTTTTCCTTAGCCCAGCGAAAGTGTGAATAATTACCAGGATTCAGGAACGGAGTTTCCTCTTCTTCGTGGATTTCCATGATGGCATTCGCGACTCGATCAAGAAAGTATCTATCATGGGAAACGACTACAGCACATCCGGGATAGGCTATTAGCGCTTCTTCCAGTAAGCGAAGTGTATCCAGATCCAGATCGTTGGTCGGCTCATCCAGAATCAAAAAGTTAGCGGGGATAGCGACGAGTCTGGCAAGCAGCAACCGGGCCTTCTCACCACCACTGAGGACTTTTACCTTTTTATTGAGGGTTTCCCGGGCAAAGAGAAATTTCTCAAGATAGGCTTTGACATGCATTCGACCACGGTTTGTAGGAATATACTCACCAAATTCGTCGAAACTCTGGAGGACGGTGTGCTCAGGATTCAAGCCAATCCGGTTCTGGTCCAGATAGGCAAGTTCTGTCCCGACTCCCTTCTTAAGACCTCCTTCGTCAGCTTTGATCTTTTCGAGCAGAACCTGGATGAAGGTAGACTTACCTGCTCCGTTCTTTCCGATGATCCCGAGCTTTTCACCATTAGTCATCTTATGAACGCTGTTTCGAAACAACCAACGTTCTCCGTAGCATTTTCCCAGTTGATTCCATTCCAGAATTACATCACCGAGTCTACGGGAGATATCAAATTGAAAATCTTTGAGAGGTTTGGGTCGAAAGCGGACTGCTTCTTTCACCGAATGAAACTGCTGAACTCGGGATTTGGACTTTGTACCTCGAGCACGGGGCATTTTCCTGAGCCATTCCAGCTCTCGCTTTAAAAACTTCAATTGATTGGAACTGGTTCGATTCTCAATCTCAATTTCCTGAGCTTTGCTCCAAAGGTACTTGTCGTAATTGCCCTCGTAGACATTCAGTCTTGCATTGGAGGGATCCAGTTCTACAATTTTTTGGGTGACATGGGTGAGGAAATAGCGATCATGAGTAACCAGCAATACAGCTCCTGGAAATCCCAAAAGCATGCCTTCCAGCCATTCAATAGTTTGCGTGTCCAGATGATTGGTTGGTTCGTCCAGAAGCAGGCAGTCGGCATCCTCCATAAAGAGTTTGGCCAGAGCAACTTTTTTGCCTTCTCCGCCAGATAGAGTCGACACTTTTCTATCCATTTGATTCAGTCCTACCTGAGACAGGTACTGGCGAGTCCGGTTTTCCAGGTCCCAGGCATTGCATCGTTCCATTTCTTCCTGAAGTTTTTCCAGTTCCTTGAGTTGAGATTCATTGTTCTGATCCAGAGATTCTCCAAGGAGATGAAACTTGCGAATCAGTTCGAGTTCCTTCTTGTTGCTGTTGAGAACTTCCTCAAAAATAGTATTTTCCGGATCGAGCCTGGGTTCCTGGGAGAGGTAACTGATTTTTGCTCTGTTGCTTCGGTGGACTTCCCCACTGTCGACTTCTTCAAGTCCGCGAATAATTTGAAGAAGTGTGGACTTTCCCGACCCATTGGCACCAACCAGGCCTAGTTTTTCACCGGAGCTGATTCCAAAGGTCACATTGTCGAGGACAGTCTTGATTCCAAAGGACTTGGAGACTTGATAAAGAGAGAAGAGATTCATGAGAGTTCTGCTTATTCTTCCTCGTCATGTGCCCAGACACTCACAAAGCTGTCGTCGTGAAAGCTCAAAGACATCTCACCAAAGAAGATTTCATCCCCTTCCTGAGCTCCCGCTTCAAGCAACATATCCACAAGTCCGCTCTTTTTGAAAATCTGCTGTAAACGGGCCAGGGCATCCTCATTATGGATATCCAGAATGGAGAGGTGGCGCATAATGTCGTCCCCTTCCACAGAAAACTTGTTTCCACCAAGATTTTGTACCTTGAGAGGTTTCTTCTCTCTCACATAGACCTGATCTTCGAAAATCTCAATTTCCGCAGGGTGTTCTTTTACCAGTTCGCCCATTCTGTACCGTAATTTCTCGGTTCCCTCACCACTGAGAGCACTGATAGAAAGTACTTCCATTTGAGGATGGCTGGTCTTCAACTGAGACAGAAACTCTTCCTTTTTATCTGTAGCACCTGGCATATCCATTTTGTTGAGCACCAGAACCTGATGTTTTGAGTTCAGTCGGCTCGAGTATTTCTCTAGTTCGGTGTTCACCTTGAGAAAGCTCTCATAAGGGTCCATCTGGTCGTAGGGAAACAAATCGATCATATGCAGTAACAAACCGGTTCGCTCAATGTGCCTCAAAAATTGGTGGCCAAGGCCCTGTCCTTCATGAGCCCCTTCAATAATTCCCGGGATATCCGCAACGAGGATGGAATCTTCACCGTCAACAGGGACCATTCCAAGATTGGGAACAAGCGTTGTGAAGGGGTAGTCGGCGATTTTAGGCTTTGCATTGGACAGTTTAGCAATCAGGGTAGACTTACCGACATTCGGAAAACCGATAATTCCAATCTGAGCAGTTAGTTTGAGTTCAAGTTTGACCCAGAACTCTTCACCTGGTTCGCCCTTTTCTGCATACTTTGGAACCGGGTTTTTCTTGGTCACAAGGTCTCGATTCCCTTTGCCACCACGACCTCCCTTTGCAATCAGAAAGCGCTGTTGGTGTCGATTCAAGTCAGCTAGTAAATGTTCTTCTTCATCATAGACGCAGGTTCCCCGGGGAACTCTTAAAATCAGGTCCTTGGCATTTCGACCGTCTTTTCTCTTTTGTCCAGCATCTCCGGTGTCCGCCCGATGATGTTTGTTGTGGCGGTACATCATCAAACTATTGAGCTTTTCATCCACCTCCAGGTAGATGTCTCCACCCTTGCCTCCGGAGCCTCCGTCGGGTCCTCGAAACGCTCTATTTGTGGTTCTGGCATAACCCAGACAACCCTTGCCTCCGTCACCGGCTTTAACCATTATCCTGGTTTCATCTAAAAACATATTGCTTTGTTTACCTTGTTAAGTCTGCAGTTGAATGAGTAGGTATCCCAGGTACCCCAGGCAGGCTATGTAAGGGATGGAAAGTGTGTAAAATCCTATCATCAGATATTTGGCGACCTTCTCATCAACAGGGCCCTTGGCCAATCTTCCGAGTACTTCGTTGTTCAGGACAAAATCAAGAAAACTGATGGCTGAACCAATCCCACCCAGCATCCGGTCATAGTGTCGAAAGGTTAGAAACCAGACAACCTGGGAAAGGCACAAAACCATGACCAGCAGGAAGCGACTGTAGGGAATAATTTCCTGGAAGGTAATTTTCTCCCCTTCAACCTCCATAAACCCTTTCATCAGTACAGAACGAACGTCTTTATAGCTCTTCAAACCGTACAAATAAATCAGGAGTAAAAACCCGGCCATCACCAGGAGCATGACTTTCATTACACTTTTCCTAAATACTGGCCAAACAATGGCCGAAAATCAACGTAAGTTTAACAAAATTAACTGCATTACTGAAGAAATGTTGATGAAGAGCAAGGTTGTATGAGGAAGCGAATAGCATTGGTTTTGATTCTGCATGCGATGTCCTCCTGGAATTTCCAGGAGTTGGCAGCTCAGGAGTTGAGTGATGATCATTCAGCACCTCTTCCCAACGAACATCAGAGAGCCATTGCTGACCAGTCTGACTTCTTTGACCGTCACAATCCTTCTGATCTTGTGAGATCCAATCGAACAGCTCGGGAAGAGATTCGTATGAGTCCCCACCAGGATGTCTCCATGTTCTCCGATGAATTAATCGAGACAGCAGATATTCCCATCATGCAATCAGCGCACAGATACACGGACAAAGAGCCTGAAATTGACGTATCGAGATTGTTGCCATCCAATGTTGGTCCAACAGGTCTGATCGATTCAATTTCCGGTCGCGGATTGAAGCGGGGTCAGTACAGTGCCGGTTATCTTCATACTGAAGCACAGAACAAGTTTGCCGGTGTTTTTCTTAATGTTCGCAACTATGACTCGACTGACTCCACCGCTCTTGTGAATTATGGTTTGTCTGACAATGTGGAACTTAACATGAAGTTTCTGCATACGGATCGAAGTGTGGAGTCTGGAATAGGAACCATTTTTGATTCTTCACAGGTTCAGTATCCTGAATATGCCTACGGTTTGAAACTCCATCAGAACTGGCGAGGAAAGGACTTTGGCTTTGGCTTTATGAACGCCAATATTAATGCCCGTGCAAGAAACATGATTCTGGACCAGGACTTCGAATACTACAAGAGTCTCTACTTCACCGTCACAAGTGATCTGACCTACCGAACCGAGAGTCACATTACCATCAAGAGAAATACTCTGGATAACAAGTATCTGGCCAACAACAGTTGGTACAGCCTTGTGGGTGGGGTTGATACGAAGTTGAGTAAGGATACCCATTTGATGGTTGAAGGGAAATTTGAGGACTATGTTTCACCAACTCGAAAATGGTCTCTCAACGGAGGTATTCGTCAAATGTTTGGAAACACGGGTGTGGAAGCCTATGGGCGTCGTCTGAATCAGCCTGGATTTAGCGAGGTTGGCTTCAAGATCAGTGGTACCTTTTAATCCTTCTCAAGACTTGCTTAAGTTCTCCCGGATATAATCAATTCCTTCACACTCTAGAAGAAGCATCGGACTCACATACCCCAAGAATCAAGCTTTTCATGCGCTTGTAAAGTAGCTCTGCTTCTATCTCCCCTCCAGCCTTGCTTGTCTGAGGAACATGGAAAAAGCAACAGCGCGTTGTTGTTTTTCTGGCCTTGTGAAGAAGTCGATAGTAAAGGTGATTGCAAAGGTAGCGACCCGGATCTTGACTGATTTGGAGCCAGTCTCTCTTTGGTAGATTCTGGAGATTGGTTCCAAGTTTCTCTGGAGCGTTTGTCTCTATTGGATTACTTTTACGAGTTTCTCCCAAAACATCAGGCACCGAGCAATCATCAAGATTGTAGGCGTATTCTTCAAGATAGATAGCTTGACTGCGTGAACTCAGACCGAAACTGATAACGAAGTCCCAATCCCTGATCTTGATTTGCCTGGTAAAGTCTGCCACTGCCTGGTAACTGACCTCCAGAACTTCAAAACTGCAAAAAGTAAGGTCCTCGTCTGATGAGTACAGAGAGGCAAATTCTTGAGTAGGATTCACGCAGTTTTGCGCAAAAGGACCAAATCCAGTCACCAGTACTTTCATGAAAACAAATTGAGTGTCTCAGAAGTGGAAGGAAAGGCTTTCAAGTCAAAGCACTCACTGGCCAGAGCCTGATAATAGGAGCGAAAATGAGTGGTGAACTTCAAATCCCCGCGTTCAAGATCCTCCAGATTTGGAGTTTTCCCATGCAAGCCTCCGTTTACACCAGTTGCCAGAACAAAGTGAGGTGCTGCGGTTCCATGATCTGTTCCTTTGCTACCGTTCTCTTTGACTCGTCTACCGAACTCTGAATAGCTTGCGATAACTACATCTTGCGCGATTCCAACAGCATGCAGGGCTTCATACAGGCTTGATATGGATTCATCCAGAATTTTAAGCAGGTTAGCGTGCTTTTTCAGCTGATTGCTGTGAGTATCAAAACCTCCCAGGGTTATTTTCATTACCGCCGGGCGTAAACCCGATGCGAGTAGTTTGGAAACCATTTCCGCACCCTTGCCATGCTGACCCTTGGGAAAATTCACAGGAATCTTGGGTGCTGTCTTCATTCTGTCCTGCAGATCCTGAGCTGCGAGCATTAACTCTTCCTTAACTTTGTAGATATGCGCCAAAGCCGGATTTCCTTTGGAAAATTCCTTCTTTCGTTTACGTACTCTGCCAGCCTGTTTTAGAAATCGTTCGGGATTGGCGAGAATCAATGTTGAATCATAGTGACCCAGCAAAGGGCCCAGATCATCATTTCCAAGAACAAGTCCATCCAGATCATACCCTTCAAATTGATTCTTCTGATTTTCCAGGAGACGAGCCATCCAGCCTTGGTCCAGATATTCGTCACTGTCACTGGCTGTTTCCCAGATATCGATGGAGCGAAAGTGGGAGCGGTTGGGTTCGGGATAGCCCAGACCTTGCACTATGGCCAGGTCCCCTTTCTTATAGAGTTTCGCAAAGTTCTTCAATGAGGGGTGGAGATGAAGACTTTTTTCTCCAATATCCAGTGTTTCAGAAGCCTGCAGTCCAAGACTGGGTCTGAGAGTCTGATAGTTTTTGTTGTGAACGGGAATGACTGTGTTCAGGCCATCATTTCCACCTTTCAACTCCAGAAGGATCAGGGTTTTTTTCTTCGAGGAGCTCGAGGGAGCCGCATCCAGTCCAAATCGAATAGCCAGACCCTGTACTGCCAGCATGGATAGAAATTCTCTACGATTCATAATTGCTCCTACTTGAGTTGATATTCTTCGCTAAGAAGTGCGGTTCGCATTTCTCTCATTTCAGTTTGCATTTTGGCCTTCATCTTTTTACCCATCAACTTGGGATTTCCCATAGACATCCTGCGCATTTCCATCCCATGTTTGATAAATCTGCTCAGTGATTGTCGACGAGCGAGGTAAGTATGGGTTGTGATCCACTTGGTACCTCCTTCCCAACCCTTGACTGTTGGTGGATTGAAGATGTCCTGACCCATGACTCTGCTGGCCTGAACAACTGGTTTGAAGTCCTCAAGCATTGAGATCTCCACCGGATTGGACCGAAACAGCCCTACGATCAATTCCACAGGTGACTTGATCATGGTTTGGTAGTTTTTCTGACTCCAGAATTGCTCACTGCTCAGGATGGATCTGACAAGCTTTGCAAGATCGAACTTGTTTGTTTGAAAGTCTGTTGCAAACTTTTCAACAACCCTTGCAGGGAGCTCGTAGCTGATGAATTCCTTTAGAATCTTGGCTGTGATATGACGGGCTGTTTGTTTTTTGCTCAGAAGAATCTCGATGATGTCTTCCCCAATCAGTCGATGTCCTTCCACTCCAAGAAACTTCTTCTTGGAATGATCATGCAGGTTGTATCGCAAGACAAACTCGCCACTCTTGCGGTTGACCTGGTAACCGGTAAAAGCCTTGGCCGCTTCTTTGATGTCTTCTTCTGTGTAATGTCCTATTCCAAGGGTAAACAGCTCGAGAAGCTCGCGGGCAAAGTTCTCGTTAGGGTTTCCCTTTTTATTGGTTTGATTGTCCAGATACAGAATCATTGCGGGATCTTTGCTGATTTCATGCAGAAGCGTAGAGAATGATCCCAGGGAGTGTTTTCGAAGTAGTTGATTCTGCTTAAGCAGTAGGTAGGGCTCTTTTACCTTTTGGATTGAGCTTGTGAAGTGATTGTGCCAGAAAAGGGTCATTTTCTCCTGCAGTGGATTTTGAGTCTGGATAAGTTCTCGAAACCACCAGCCTTTCAGCTCCAATACCCTTTGGCGCCTTTGTTTTTGGAGTTGTTTGCGCTCTTCATCCGAAAGACCTTTGCGCTTTTTCTTTTCTATCTGATTGTGCCACTCAGGAAGATTACTCACCGGTTCCGTGAATCCTTTCAGGATTTTACTTATAGCTTGTTTTCGATTCAGTTCTTTGAATTGACTCAACTCCTGGTTCGATGGCTCAAAACCAGTACGCATTAGAAGGTGGCGTGCTTCCCAGTCTTCCAATGCACTAATCTGGAAACTAAAGCCCAGAAAGGCCAGTCCGTAGATGATTCTTAGCAGCATCGTTTATATTCCCTTCTCATTTGTTTTCTATCAGATGTTCCTCAGGGGATTAAGGTTACAGATAATTTTCATTACAGGTCTGTCCAGTTCGAATCAACAACAAAATAGCGATTCACTTCCCGCCAATAAGTTCCCTCTTCTTCAACTTCAGCAATGCATACGGGGAGATATTCACTCATGCTTTCAGACTGTGAGATTTCCTCAATCGTGCAAGATTGAAGAACATCACGGGGGAATAATGAGGATGTCCAGTAGGGCTTGGGAAGGATCAGATAGGTGGAAGATTCCCTGAGTTCATCCAGTTGACTCAAAAAGTAGAACTTCTCTTTGCGATGGTTTGGATTCAACTTTTCTGGCAACACGGGCTGTAAAGAGCTCTTATTGCCCGGATAAAAGAGAATTCCAGGCACAAAGGCGATCCTGTGCTGGATTGAAATGTTCAGATCTTCTGGTGGGTTGAGCCTGAGTTGCTTCTCAAAGAGCTTGCTCAGTTTGTTATTCAGTCGATCTTTCTTCCCCGGCCCAAGAAACTGCAATGATCTCTCACAATACAGATAAAACTTGATCGCAAACTCCAGATGAACCCAACCGAACTCTTGATGAAGGATTAGAAAATCAATCTCTCCCAAAGTTCTGGATGGATTTTGTGGATCAATTCTTTGAATCCCGTGATGTATCTTCTCAATTGCCGGGTTATTTTGTAGATGGGCGAGAAGATGCCACTCCATCTCCTTTCCCAGACGATAGCCAGTATTTTCTTGTGGCAAATGAGGGCAGGAAGACCAGTCTATCTCTTGACTTCCATGTTGAATCAACGCCTGCAAAACCGAGTTCTGTTCCTGCGAGAGTGAGATGAGATTGGGAGTCTTGAGTAAGAACTCAGTGGATTGCTTCCAGCGCAAATCATGATAATACTTTTGTTCAATTTCCAAGCAAATCCTCGTGAGTTCTAGTACCGATGGGATTTGAATTTTACAATACCTGATGGAAAGGATACATCGGGAGTTATTTTGAGCGATAATTTGATTGATTTTGACGAGCTGGCCGACCTTCTGGATGGGGACGAAGAAGAAGGTGAATTTTAGAGGTCGAAGAGTAACAGCTCTGGAAAGAGATCAACTTCTTGAGGTTCATAAAAATCTGCGAGGGAGCCATTCTGTTCGGCAGTTTATCGTGACTTCTGACCACAAAACCAGCTGTACCCATAATGATTGTCAGGATTTTCCTGTGTATACTCTTCCCATAAAAGCTGAAGATTCATGGCTTTTGATCTGCTTAGTTCCCAGTGAGCATGGCTAAAGTCTACACTCGCCATTTGTTTACCTGCCGGACCTCTTGAAGTCTTGATGCCTAAAGCTGATTGCAGCTCTGTATCACTAAGAGATTCCAGATTGCTCATGGAAAGTCCGGACTCCTCAAACAGATTCAAAAACTTTCTTACCGTAGCCGAA
>Ga0255760_10000208_pt1 | contig 57755 bp, 94 predicted proteins | sample 071ome_25_FD_179960 | JGI IMG/M metagenome (GOLD analysis project Ga0255760, IMG submission 179960) | Coastal salt marsh microbial communities from the Groves Creek Marsh, Skidaway Island, Georgia - 071410BT metaG (version 2) | ecosystem: Environmental > Aquatic > Marine > Intertidal zone >...
ATTGTTACAATTGATTACAATTACTCTGCTTTCCAGATAGTCCAAGCACCATACGCAATGGCACCGTAAGCTACTAGAGCAGCAATTGGCTTGAAGATAAGGAACGCAATGCCTGCGCCTACTAGTACAGCACCGTCCATTGTTGTACGTTCTTTGAGTCTTGCATTAATCCATTTTTGAACCATTTCTGTTCTCCTTCTGTAAAATATTTATTAAATAATAGTTCCTTAAGGAGGAAAAATTATGACTATTGAATTAGTAATTGGTGCTGTAATTGTTGCAGTCGTGGTTGCTTTCTTTCTATTCAGGCAACCCGCCCAGGAAAATCCTGTAGTTGAAGCAGTTAATGCCGTTACCGCAGAACCTGAGCCCACAAAAGTAGAAACAGTTGTTGAAGTCGACGCAAAGACTGTTAAAGTTACTAAGGCGAGTTTGTCAAAACTAACCAAGCAAGGTTTGGAAGATTTTGCAAAAGCGAACTACGGTGTGGACATTGACAAGCGTAAAAAGAAAGACGTGCTAGTTAAAGAAGTTCTAGCTATTTCTAAGAAGGCTTAATAAGGCCTTTCAACTGCTCAATAGCAGTCTCACAGCGAGTTAGCTTTCTTTCTAAAACACTGATAGCTGCTCGCTGTTTTCTTGATTGTTCTTCCAACGAGCGTACATATTCTACAGTGGGAATTTCTTGCTGAGAACCATCTTCTGACATCATAACAAACTTATCAACACCTTGTGCTTTCAGTCCGCCAGTTACTCTGTTAGGATTTTTGTTAGATGATGATTGGGTCTGGGCCGGTGACTTCCTGCCGTACATCTGATTCAAATAGCTCATTGTCGTCCTCCATACTGTATTTATATAGTGCAATACTTGCAAGATTTTTTGCCTTAGACTCGACCATAATGTCTGCATAAGGTAAAAACTCTAGTGCCCAGTCGTTAACAGCATCGTTCCACATAAAGTCTGAGTGAGCTCTTAGTTTTGCTTTTTTGTATCCTTGCTCAAGGAGCGTTTGGAAATCGGGTCGAACATCTCGTGGTAGGTGTCCGATATGCTCTTCCCTTGACACCGAATAGTGTATAACAGGACGTACACCACGCCAGCTGTCAATAATGCGATTAAAACGCTCATCAGTAGGTTCAATATATTCTCCTCCGCTATTACACCAATGATGATGTATATCTAGGACCAAAGCGAGATCGTCTGCAAGCTCAAGCGATGCGTCGATTCCCCATTTGTTTTCGTCGTTTTCGATTGTAATACAGTTTCGTGCCTCAGGCGTGAGGCGTTTAAGCGCGGCTTTAATACCGGCTGGACCTTGTCTACCTGAGATGTGGACGTTGCACTTGAAGTCTTGGAACTGTTTACCGTAGCCCATCCACCTCGCGACATTGATGTGATACTCAAACTCATCTACTGATCTTTCGACGATTTCTGGACTATCTGAAGCAAGGACTGTAAATTGGCCTGGGTGCATTGAGAGCCTAACATCAAGTTCTCTGGCTCGTTCTCCAACTTTTGCGAATTCTTGTTCACAGTACGCAACCACATCAGGACGGCGCCAAAAATAACACCAAGTAGGCTCGGTATAAACAGGAAGTACATCACTACCCAGTCTGACCATTCTAAGGCTAGGGGGAAGATTTCCAACATACTCTATAAGTCTCCCATAGGACGCTATGTTATGGACCATAATATCCCACAAGCGTTCTTCAGCAACATCTACAGTTTGACGGTTAAGCCACTGCACTGTTGTTGCTCTAGTATTTAGCGGTCGTTGTATCTCTTCTAACAGCTTCTTTTTTTGTGTTTGGTCTGGATGCATGTACTTGCAAGCAAAACCAATACGCCCTTGTGTAGTTTTCATATAATCACCACATGTAGTAAATTTTAAGTCCATAGTTTATTATAACACCTTATTGCCAATTGTCAATCACCCATTTATCTTTACAGTTATGTGGATTTGGATCTCCGTGGAATACTGCTATAGCAGTTTTCTCCTTTATAATAGGATCGCCATTGATGGCAAAATCTCGTTTGCCTCGTGGTTTTTTGTCAAATGCAGGTTTGCCCCGCATCTCCCACTTGTAACTTTGTATCCACTCGTCGGGCCAATAGTTAAAATTTTGAGTAACACACACTCTAATCCAGTCCTGATCACCGTGATACCTTTTCATTATACTATCAGCGTTTGCTATAAAGTTTCTCCATACTTCTGAATGTTGTCCTGTGTTAATACGAAACACACTACTATTGAATTTGCTATAGTCTTTGATAGCATATCTGTTAAAGTCACGTATAATATAAAATTGATTCGGATCGTGTGTAAAAAGATTATCTATGTTTCTAAAAATAATCATATCTAAATCTAAAAATAATATAGTGCCTTTAAGGGGTAGATTAGGATCAAAAAAGTAAGGTTTGAACCACCAACCGGATAATGCGTGTGAAGGTAGGGGTTCTATGCGTATGTTATCATCGATACCGTTTGAATCTTCTGTAAAGCAAACAAATTCATAATCTATAGTTAAATTACGCTTAACCATATTGTATAATTTGTTTACATAGTCAGCAGAATATTTGTCACCGTACTTAAGGCATACTACATAATTTTTATGCGCAGGCCTATACACTCTAGTAGAAGGTGCTGCCTCTATATTTTGTACCTTAACGGGCTCAACACTTTTTTGCGGCAGAATTTCCACAGCGTCTACAGTTTTCTGCGCCTTCTCTATAGCCTTACGAGCTTTCCGCTGTTCTTTAGTTTCGCCTGGTATGTACTTCTTGGCCAAAATTACGCCTCATAAATAGCTGAGTTTGCTCCATGTTCTGCACACTCTACCCGTACAACATAACAGCGATTTTCTGTTTTTTCTCTAATTAGTTTATCTGCAAAATTAAATGCATGTTCCGCAAACTTCTCTGCACCTACACCATCAAAAACACGAACTTCTGCAAGTCCTTTATCTTGTAAATCAAACAAGTCCATCAGATGAGGATCTTTGTTGTCTGCACAAACTTTGTGATCAAACATATCTTCTAGCCAAGCTTTCAAAGGTTTTAGTCCTCCAAAGTCTACGGCCCAGTTTTTGTTGTCTAGATGATCACAACCAAATGTAAACGTAAATGCTAGACTGTATCCGTGTAGCAAATGACAGTGTGAATGATCTGCGTTGGGTTGACGAAACACTGCTGATAAGCCAATGTTGTGTCCGTAATGTTTTGTTGAATAGTGTTTTGCCATAATTATCTCCTGTATAATATAGCGGCAGAATTAGAAGGGATGACGCCAAGTCCTGTTATTAATATGTATTATATTATATGTTTGTAAGGTTGTCAACCTTTACATTAGACTTTTTCCATGCTTTAGGACATTGCCATCCTTGCAACTGATAGATTGTAAATTGTATTTTTGTGTAGTTCTCAAAGACTTTACCTATTTGATAAATCCAGTATCTAGGATCAACAGCACTTTTTTCACTTACAGAATAATTAGGTGTATCTTTATATACGTTGTTTACTTTTCCATCTACTCCATACAAATCAAAACCTAACAACCCTACTTTGTTGTTTTTAGTAAGAGTAGCAGCTAATAGCACAGCATACGGACCACTACCCCAGTGCTGTGGTAGATCGGGTCTTTCAAACCCTGCATACGGAAGACTAGGAACAATTCTTAATCTTTTGGCCTGAAATGCTGTGAAAAGATTTTCTCTTGTGTATACTAAACTGTTGTAGTTTGCGCCAGAGTCTAATGCCTCAGATATCATACGATTATCAACGCAAACCAAATGTTCTATGTCATAGTCTCTGTATATTGCATTACAGCCTACTTTTGACTGGTCAATAGAATCTATATCTATAGCCTTGCGGCTTTCCCCATTTCCTATTGCAATCATAGGCTTTCTTTTACTTCTTTTTTGATTTCTTTTAGATCTGAATCTACTTTTTCGATCTTATCTACAGTTTGTCCTAAAACCCCTGTAACTTTTGCTATAGTATACAAAGTCCACCACCACCAAACTACAGCAATCATAAACATAAATGAAGATAAAATTATGATAGCAATATCATAATATGTGTCCGTCCCTATAAAATTTATAAGGAATAGTGTTACCAGAGCAGTAGGTGGCATTACAGTTGCGGCCCATGCCCACCATTTGATTTCTAACAGTGCCTTTTTGTGAAAATTTTTCATAGCCTATCTCCTTGCCTTTGCAAATTATTTATTAGTGCAATTCTAAGAATTAAGTTATGATTTTATTTGACCAAAAGGTTTCCATTCGCCTGGAGTACCTGATTGTACACAAATCCAACCTACATAACCTGTTGGTTTTGGATCTGTATTCCATACAATAGCACCTTTCTTATATGTGCCTGCATCAGGTGCATCTGTTCCAGATGACATTTTTGTTTGTTGGAAACTTATTGGTCCTCTTACAGCAAGATCTACATCTTCAGGAACATTATTGACGTTGATTCCAAGTTTTGCTGTAACAGTAGTATCGTTGTGTAATACTGTATGACCGCTGGCGCTTATTGTGATTCTAGGTGAATTATCAGTTACAATAGATAAATTTGAATAACTGTAATTACCTAATTTAGTACCTTCTTCGTCAGAATCAATAACAAAGTCACTATCGTAAGAAACAATGTTTATTGTACCTTTCGGACTTTCTGTGCCAATACCGATGCTTTGACTATCTGAATTGTAAAAGATAGTTTCATCTAAATTAAGATTACCTTGTGTTCTAAGATTTTGAAGCACACCAACTTTGACAAGATTAGATGTTCTAACGGTTTTACCAAGTTCTTCTGCAGAAAGAACAGGAACGTTCCCAATCATATATGATTGTTCTTGATCAATATCAATGCTTTCTGTTGACCAAAGACGATCAGGATTTCCTCTGTAAATAAACTGTCTTGCACGGTTTTCAGCTGTCCAAACAAGGCCCTTGCCATAGATGCTTTGTTCATTTTCGCTGTTAAAATTAATTGATACAAGACTCTGCATCCGAACATCGTTATTCGTAATTGCATCGTTTAAAATGTTTTTTAATGAGTCTGCAATATTTTCTACCGCAGCATCTAATTGTTTAGTGTCAATGTTCTTCATACAATTATTTATCAAGAAACCTTGAGAAGCACTGTATCTAGATTAATTCTACCATTAAGTTTTGTGTCTGTAGTGTTTATATTATCTAAAAATTTACGTAATGCAACTTTTCCTGCTGCTTTGAACTCTTTCAATTGTTCATCAGGTTTGCGTAGTGTTTTTTGTAGGCTTAGATTTTCGTCAAAACCTTGAATAGTTGTGCCTTTAACACTAAATCCTGTTCCTTCTCTGTTCATTCCTTTAGGATCAATATTGCTTGCTATATATTTGCCAAGTTTTCGTGTTTTAACATTAAATACCCATAACTCGTTAGCACCTATCAAGGAAGCAGGATCAACACTTGCTAGTGAGTACTTAGGATCAGCTTTACAGAACTTCAATTTTTCTACCTGCTTAGATGCTGAACGCACCTTAGGCTTGCGCGGCTTACGTGTAGCCTTTGCTTTTTCAATAATAAAATCTAATTCAGTCATTAAACTATCGATTGCTGTGCGGTATTTCTTGATATCTGCCTTTTTTAGATGTGCATAACCTTCTTTTAGTTGTTCCCACAAATCTGCTTCTTGTTCATCCATCTTTGCCAACTGTCCTTTTGTTGGCATGCGCTCAAGTTCATCAAAATCACTTAATGCAGTTTCGTAAAGTGTTTTCATTTTACGTGCATGAGCTTGGCTAGGCTGTTGTTTGGCAAAATGGCGTTGTATGTCAAACCCTTTTGGGTCAAAGGCACTAGGATCTTCTGTCCATTTGTCTAACCATTCATCTACATCTTCTAGCATATCGTACGCTTGGTCACGTATACGTTCTTGTATAGACGGAACATACTTTTTCTTTGCAGGTTGTTCTTCCTCATTAACTTCTTCAACAACCTTTTCACCTTTAGCGATACATTCTTCTGCCCACGTGTGTAGATAGTGCGAATGCGGTTTCATCTCTCCGCCTGTGCCAGGTAGTGATTCCCAATATTCCTTATATGCAGGGTTTATATCAGGACAACCATCTTGGAGTATTCTAGCATATGTACCAAAGTTAGGGCGAGGATTACCTTTTTTAGCAGCCGCAATTTGATCTTTTGTATAACCATTATCTTTCATCCAACTAAAGAAATAAGGAATAAGATCCGCAGGCTTATATTCTTGGTAGTAAAAATCTACAGCAATTCTCTGTAATCTTCCAAAGGCATCTGGCGACAGTTTTTCCCAGCCATCAAAGCTAGGTCCTGCTAGTTTGCCGCCACGGCGCCGAGGTGCTGCTTTTACTTTTTTACGTGCCATAAAGATACTCTCCTAACAATGTTTTGCTAGTATATATGTTTGTTTACAAAATGTCAAGTATTTTTTCTGAATCTTCTGTCCAGTATACTTTTGTAATACCGTAATTCTCGATTACATTTGCACAGCCTTCACAAGGTTTAGCAAGCCCATGTACCCACGTCTTAGACCATGTATAAGGTCGTTTAACACGTACTATGTGTAGCTCGCACTGTTTGAGCTGCTCTGCTGTAATCAAGCGTAGTGCGCTTCGTATTGCGTCTACTTCAGCGTGTCTAAAACGCTGATCGTTACGATAACCTTGTGTAAGCATTAAAGGGTGTGTTTTAGGCTGGTTTACACCTGTTGCAATAAGATGTCGCTTGTACACAATACCAGCAGCCATAGGAACACGTTGTCCCCATCCTCCTGATTCAATCGCAAGACGAGTCAACATTTGCGTGATTCTAGACATTAGTCCCAAAGACCTTCGTAGTATTTTCCAAATAGCTTAAAACCGTTTGAGATACGTTCTTGTTCTTTTTGCATTGCGTCTCTTTCTGTTGCTATATCGAAACGCATATATACTTCTTCTTTGGTAACTTTAGAATCAAATGCGTATATCATTTCGTCTAACACCCAATCCCAACGCTTGTGCCAATTGTCGTCAGTGTCCCACTCATTCTCTTTGGCAGGAGCAGAAGTTGAACGTAGTTCTTCTGGTACATCTTCATCATCTACACTAGGAGAACCGTGTTTTGTTTTTTGTAATTGCTGAAGCATAGGTAACACAATCATAGCAAGTGTATAATCCATACTCCAAGTGTCAAACGGCTCTATTTCAATCCGTTCTGCTCTGTTCTTTCTATATGGGCCAATTCTAACCTTCACGTTCTAAATCCCAGATACAGCGTGGGTTTTCATACTTATAACTTTTCGTGTACCGCGAATCCTCTAAAGGTTTTAAATCGAGGAAACCGTAACGAATAAGTACCGTCTTGATTTTGTGTAATAGCATCTGCTCTTACCTCTACTAAATTTCCGATAATGCTGTTGCGACTATTCCAGAAATCATCACGATTAGCATCAGTGAAACCACTACCGACATTAACAGTAATTTGTCTGTCATCGTCGACTCCTTCGCATACAAACGCCCCAAGGCGCCCTTCGTTGCGACCAGTACCTTCTTCAATTTCTTTTACCTCCAATGTCACTTCAATAAACGGCTTTGCTTTTAGCCAAGCGTGTGTACGCTTACATTCGTACGGTGCATCTGGATCTTTGATCATTACACCCTCGTATCCACCGTCTACAGCCGCTTTATTAAGCTCTGTAAAGCGTGTTTGTCCTTCAGGAGTGTCTAAGTCTACATCTTCCCAATCCAGTGCTTGTACGTGCTCTAAGACGTCTTTATTTTGCTCTACCCATACGCTAACATATTGACTTCTAACGTGTTGTGGTTTGTCCCATACACCTTGTTGAAAGTTTTCTAGAGGAACTATATCAAACAAATGTAGTACAGCATCATTTGCTTCTACATTCTCTTTGCGATGCACTTGCTTCATAAGATCTTGGAAGTTAGCACTCATTACTTCGCCATCTAGAACAAGATCATACGGAACAGGTTTCTTAGCAATTACTTGTTCAATCTCTGCAATGATGTGTCCAAAGTTGTGAAACTGTTTTCCGTTACGGCTAAACATTTCTACTTTGTTGCCTTGAATAACTGTAATAACACGAACACCATCTAGTTTAATTTCAATCTGCTTTTGACCTACCATTTTCTTTTCGTGCTTGGCTGAGTCGTGTGCAAGAGCGCAAGTGAACACAGGAACAGTACCTGGTGCTACTTTGTTTACAGTTTTTTCGCTTACACCACAACGTAGGTCTTTGATAAGTATTCTGCGGTACCAACCGTTCCATTGTTCAGTTGTAGCAACACTCATTGCTAGTTCAATAGCATCACGAGCGGCGTGTCCTGTTAGTTCGCGATTTTGTAGTTTTTCTGCAAGTTCTTTAAACACAGGCCACGCAAGTCCTTGTCCAGTTAGCACGTCTGAGCGTTCTGGTACTTGCTTTACACCAAATGTTACAAGCGGATCAAGTGCCATCGTAAGACCTTCAAAGAACTCTGGAAGTCCTTCGTCCATTGCTTCTAGCAATAGTGCTTCTTTAGCTAGACGACTATTGTCTGCTTCTAGTTTAGCGATAATATTTTGTGGTTGTGTTCTCATTGCATTGCCCTTTCTACTTGTTTCAAAACTGCTTTTGAATGTTTACAATAACCGTGATAACCAAATCCCATACACTCGCACTCAAAACCTTTGTTAGTGAGTTCGACACCGTATGTTTTGCCTTTGGATCCCTCCATTGGCCATACGGTGCCTACCATCCAATGTCCTTCTGGATTGAACGCCGAGGGCTTCAAGTATTTTGCTTTGTATTTGCTCATGCCATCAACTCCTCAACATTAATTGGTGTAAAGTTTATTTGCTCTACACAAACACATTTGTAAGGACCTTCTGGAGAAGGATTACTGTGAACGTGTCCGTGCACGTTTATCACACTTTGTCCACCCCACCTTTTGGTTTCGCCTAATGTTTGAGCGTGTAATGGAGTGTGTGACAAAACCATACCAGGTAAATCAATCCACAACTGCATGTCCTTAAAGAACGGCGCAAGGAATTTAAGATTATCGTGATTACCTACAACTAATCTTTTTTTTCCTGGCAACTTTGCAAAGTTAGCTTCTAACCATTCTACTTTGTTGTGGCCGAAAAGGACGTCACCGCAATGTATAACAGTATCTTGTGGCTTCACGGTGTCTGCCCAGTTGTCTAACATGCACTCGTTCATTTGCTCAACAGAATCAAACAGTCTAGGCGGTTTACCGCTAAGATCAGTGAATGAAAGTATGGCTTCGTGATTAAAGTGCGTATCACTTATTAAAAATGTGTTAGCCATTGTGTGCCTCTGTATGTTTGCCTAATTAATGTATATATTATAGCAATAGATAGTGTATATGTCAACCATTATTTGTCAAAAAGACACCAAAAGAAACATAAGACAATCAATGACTTAGCTCTTTTGATATCTTTCTTTATAATATTGCTTGATAATTGAATAATCTCTAGCGTAAAACTTCTTTATTTTTTGTCTAAAAGCAGGATTTTTAGACACATAATTCTTAAGCCATTTTGTAGGAGCATGTTTTGCTTTTATTTCTTTTGCTTCGTTAGCATTCTCTATGTTCCCAGATTTTATATTATAATTTTCATATATTTCTTGAATGCCATTATCTTCTAAAACATAAAAGTCGCATTTATCAGGGTTAATAAAATAACAATGTTCAAATTGCGGTACTGTATGTTCGTCAAAAATCATCTTGTCTAAATCTAAAGTTCTGATATCCTTATTATTTCTAACGCAGTATTCAACAACACCACTTACCCAGCGCCTTAGAGGATCACGTAATAAAACAACGTAATTTATAATATGGCTATCATGGTTGTGCCTAGTAAATTCTCGCCTCCATGCATCTGAACAATTTCTACTTATAGTTTGTGACGCATTCTTAGGTATCAACAATATTGCTATACGACCTTTGCTTTTAGGTCTAGGACGATTACCTAGCCAATGTCCGTGACACAAATCAGCTCTATATGTAGCAAATATTTTGGGATCTAATTTTAATTTCATGCGTAAGTATTTACAAAAAAAGTGGAGTGAGCGACAGGATTTGAACCTGCATAAAACGGATTTGCAATCCGTTGCCTAACCTTTCGACCACGCTCACATGTTTGGTGGGGAAGGGAGGAATTCGCACCTCCACAGCTTTCGCGCCGAATTTACAGTCCGGTGGGCTCACTCGTGCCCAGCCTCCCCAAATTGGTCGGAGTAGTAGGATTCGAACCTACGACCTCTGCATCCCAAATGCAGCGCACTACCAGGCTGTGCTATACTCCGTGGCAGGCGAGTAGGGATTTGAACCCCAACGAACGGTTTTGGAGACCGCCATGCTACCATTACATCACTCACCCATAAAAAAAGCCCCCAAACAAATCAATGCTTAGGGGCTTTTAACGTACTAAAAAGTCACGTCAAGACAAACCCCTACCTCCTGGCGGGCACCAATACAAATAATTTGTTGCTGTCTTGAACATGTTAATATTCCTTCTAAGTATGTATATACTATAACTTCTTTGTATTTATTTGTCAACCACTTTTTCACATTTTGCTTTAGTTCCGCAATGTGGACAATGGAAGGTTGCTCTATCTATACAATATTTGTCTTCCATCGTTGCAAAAGTAAAGTAGCCTTTGCAACTGCTGCAAGTTAAGTGCCAAATAATTTCCTTGACTGCTTTAAACATTGTAAAGTATTTATTTACTGTGTTTGTCTTTGTAATCTTTTACGGCCGCTTTGATTGCATCTTCTGCTAAAACTGAACAATGTATTTTTACTGGGGGTAAGGAGAGCTCTCTAGCAATGTCGGTGTTCTTAATCTCAGTGGCATCGTCAAGAGTTTTGCCCTTGACCCATTCTGTAAGGAGACTAGAACTAGCAATAGCACTGCCGCAACCATAGGTTTTAAATTTTGCATCTTCAATAACACCGTCGTCATTTACCTTGATTTGTAATCTCATTACATCACCGCAAGCTGGAGCACCGACCATGCCAGTGCCTACACCGTCAGTATCTGGATCCCACTTTCCTACATTTCTAGGATTTTCGTAATGATCAAGAACTTTCTTGGAGTATGCCATAGACTGCTTCTCTAAAAGCAGGATCTTGGCCAAACTGAGATGCTGCTTCTGCTCTTCTCTTAGCTAGTACTAAGGGCGAGTTTGGCTTGCGCTTTTCACGGTATGCCCCGTGAGAGCTCATTTTAGCTCTTTTGCGCACTCGTCCACTAGTTTTCATTGTCTTCGCCATAGCGATTATTCTCCGTCAGTCTTTATTTCTATAATGGTACTTTTTAATACATCCTCGTATTTACCATCTTCAGTTTTTACCACAATTCTTTCACTTTCCGGCCGAACGTTATCTAGTATAACGCCCTTTACAGAGAGTGTTTTATCTTTTTTCCAATGTTTGTAAATTACTTCAACCATATAAACCTTGTGGAGCCGGAGGGAATCGAACCCACGACCTTCTGGATGCAAACCAGACGCTCTCCCTACTGAGCTACGGCCCCTACAAATGGTGCCGGATGCAAGAATCGAACTCGCGACCTTCTCATTACAAGTGAGCTGCTCTACCTGCTGAGCTAAACCGGCTAAATTTTATCTTCTAACTTTACAGTTAGGGCACCAATCGTTGTGCCCTAGTTCTGTTTTACATTCTGGACATTGTTTCACAGAATATTTATACGATTTTTCAATGCTTGAAAATATTTTTGATCATATATTCAGCTTGTGGATAAGAATCCATATAATTTACTCGACGGTCAACTTCGTCCCATCTTGCTAATTCTTGCCTTGTCTTGATTTCTTGTTTAGACATAGATGGTGTAAAATTATTGATATAATTTGATGTCGTATAGGACTGTGTCCAACTGTGTTGGATACCTTTTGTGTAACGCTTGTTTGACATTATTTTACCCTATCGTGCGTTGATTGAAATTGTAACCGGAATTTGATCGCCTACACTGTATTGATTGTATGTATAGCTACGGCCTTGAACACCGTTCCATTCATACCAAATTGTGTAATTTTTAATTTCCGTTTTTTGTTCACGCACTATTGTTTCGGTACATTGCTGTTGCAAGCGATATCCTGTGATAACTTGCTGATTTCTTGCTCTTTTGTTAGCAATGTCTGCTCCGACAATTGCGCCAAGAACAGTCATTGCATCTTTGCCTGATCCGCCGCCAACTTGATTACCGATCGCGCCACCGATTACAGCACCTAGCACAGTGTCGCCTGTGCTTGCTTGTCCACCTTGTACATTACCATAGATAGGTACTTCAACATCTCTACATTCTGTACGAGGAATGTTTTGATATACAGTTGTGTAATTAGGATCAATTCGTGTTACAGTTGCATATTGACTTTGTGCACTTGCAGACCCTGCAAATAGTAAGGAGCCAAGTACGGCTGATGTAGTTAATAATTTTTTCATTACAATCTCTCTAAAAGTTTCATTCAAATTATAATACTATATTTATAGATCTTTGTCAACCGTTAATTTAAATAAAATCGTTAGGAACTATTACTGTGGTTACCTTCACATCTGTAACACGATCATACCTAAAACTGCGAAATGCTTTACTCTCAATTGCCCAAACTGCAATTACTTTATCAGATATTTCACGAACTTTCTTTTGTGTTAAAGGATCGTCTTTTTTTGCAGGAGGCAACATACCTTCATATAGTGTACAGGGCATAACACGGGTATCACCGTTTAGTTTTGTAAAGGTTACTTCAACTACGCTTTTTTTTAGAAGAGCTATTAGTTCTTCCTTTGTCGGTATTCCCTTCAGACTTGCTACTGTCTCGCTTACCGAAGATACGTTCCCAACTTTCTCTGTATTTTGCATCGTCTGCACCTTTTCTTCGTCCACTACCTTTACCTCCATGCCATTTAGTTGTCATCGTTTCTTCCTATTTGAGAAAACACATAACTATAGTACAACGTTAAACCTATACCTATAGGAGCAATCATCATTACTGCTCCTATACCAATTACGCCTGCTGACATCATAGTTCTTCCCAAATTCCAATAAATTCAGCTACAGCAAAAAACAATGCCAATAGCACTGCTGATCCTGTTGCGGCTGCTCCAAGACAACCAACTAAACGCACTGCACTCTTAACTAAACTAAGATAAAAATGTTTTTTGCCAGGATCTTTAGTTGCTATTTCCATTATCTCTTCTCCACTACTTTATCTGCAAATCCGTTATCAACTGCTTCTTGTGCTGACAAAAATGTATCAAACTTCATGGTTTCGAACAATTCATCAAATGTTTTGCCTGCGCTATTGTGTTTAACATACAATTCTGTGAGGCGTTCATTTAATCGCTTGCTTTCTTGTAAGTGGCGAATGTTATCTTCCATTTCAAGCTCTTGTACATGCACACTGCCACCTGTGCCGCGGGTGCCTGAGCTTACACGGTGAATCATTGTACGACTCTCTGGCAACACAATACGTTTACCTGCTGCACCTGCTTGTGCTAAAAATGAACCCATACTTGCTGCCTGGCCGCTTACAATAGTGCGCACATCACATTTGATATATTGCATAGTGTCGTAAATAGCAAGACCAGATGTTACTGAACCTCCAGGGGAGTTAATGTACAAATTAATATCCTTGTCAGGATTTTCACTTTCTAGATACAACATCTGTGCCATAATAACATTTGCCATTGTATCTTCTACTGGACCGTTTAACATAATGATGCGATCCTTCATCAAACGTGAATAAATATCCCACGAACGTTCGCCGCGTGATTCTTGTTCAACTACCATAGGAATTAGTGGCATTATTTTATCTCCGGTAAAGGTTTTGTGCTGATAGTATCATGATAGTCACCGTCTGCACTATAGTCTCTTGATGCAATTTCTTTTACCATCATTCCGTTTTTGTAACGGTACGTGGTTATTTCTCTACGTACCACACCATCTATGTCAGCGTCAAAAGCTGATTTAAAAGGCCCATCAGTCATTAGCGTCCTTCCTTGATATATTTTACTTCAGGACCGGCTGAAGTAAATTCCATGCCATGAGCATTACCAACATATGTGCGTCCATTCCAACGCATTGGAATTTTGTTAGTTGCAAGAAATGCATCAAACGATACATTTTCTTTAAAATTATCTGCTTCAGCTTCTGCACTTACTCCGCTATTTGTGTTTGTAAGAGTTGCTTTATTATCTACAATAGTTCTCATTTCTTTCCTAGTAATTTTAAGTTTAAAACAAAATTTTCTACAAGTAGTTTAACAATAATTGCGCCATCTGTCAAGCTATTTCTTTCCATTTCAAGAACGTGTGCTGCCATCATTACATATGCTTGATCTTCTGAAATATTTAAATCTCCCCAATCTATGGGATCAAATTCTGCTCCTTCTTTTGCAAGTATTACAAGATTACGAACAGCTTCATTATCTATATCAAACATATCACTCATTAGTTTGTTTATCTAACTCCTGTTTTAGTGTATATCCTAAACAAAAATTTTCAACTAATAATTTTGACATACTAGCCATTGCTACAGCAGCTCTTTGATTTTCTGGCAAATTATCTAATTGCTCAAATACGTTCTTTGCCATTGCTGTATAAATTTCATCTTTGTTCATGCCAGCTTTTTGAAAATCAAAATCAATTGACAATTCAGCGTCTCTTGCTAATTTTGCTATCTCGTTGATAGCTTGGTTTTTTTCTGTAGTTTCGTCCATACTCACTCCTAGTGTATAGTGCCATTATATAATGAATCATCATTAGGGTCAATACCCCAGTGTTCTTTGATTAATTCAACAATTGCTTCTGGCACTTCTTCGTCATCGCTGCCTTTAGGAATCCAAATTCCTTTCAAATTTCCATCTTTATCTAGTATGAAGCCATAGTCTGACTCATCTAATGTATCTTCAAAACCTAAATAATCATGATCCATTTGGCCGCATTCCTTTTCTAGTAAATTCTTTTGCTCTTTTTGTAACATCTTTGTTACTCAGTCTAGATTGCGAAAGATACTCTTTCCATTCTTTGACTAATTTTTTATTTTCCTTTTTGTTAAGCTCATTCTTTTGCAACGAACTTTCCGTCCTTAATTACAAAAACACCGTCGAGGCCAGTAGATCTAATATACTGTCTACCGCCATCAATCATTTTGCCATCGACAAAAATACAGTCATGATGACTACACGAATAGTACCAATGATTGTCTTTGTCTTTGATCATACCAAATTTAAAGTCTTCAACAATGTCTGCATTACAAATCATCATACGATCATTCATTCTATCGTTGTACAATCCAAAGTAACGATTTCCAAACTCAGGATGTGGTGTAGCTCTGTAGTAAACATCTACAGGCACATCGCTTGCTTTCAAGTCAGTAGTACACACATACTTAACAGGAACGCCATCTTTTTCAGTGTAATGTGATTCTATTTTTTCTCTGTCAAATTGATAAGGGTGTTTAATATCCATTAATCTTCCTCTCCTTTGATAATAAACCAAAGCATCATTAAAGTAACAAATCCTATTCCTAGTAAAAACTCAAGTAATGTAATCATCTTTCACTTTCTTTGCAATAGTTTTGTGAATACCAGGATTTACTTTTAGTACATGTGGCATCATTTCGTGTCTAATATAGTTTCTAGTATAACACGTATCTGCGTTGCTGTCATCCTCTAAATAAGGCACATTGTGCATTGCAGCCCAAAGTTCTAAATCACGTTTACGAGTACCACGAAAAGGACGAATGACACCATTTCGACGATAAGGAATAATTTTGCCTGTTCCGTGCATTGAGCTCCATACCCAAGTTTCTACACAATCATCTAAATGATGGCAAGTAATCACTGGCAAGTGATGCTGTGAAAACAAGTCCATCCATTTGTAGCGTTCGTCACGCCACCACTCTTCTTTGCTCATTCTTTTAGGCTTTGTACCTTGAGCAATACCACGAATTTGAAACGGCAAGTCGTATTTCATAATATAACGTCTTACTAGGTCTTCTGCTCTTTCGCCATATTCTGTTCCGTGATTAAAATAGTAGACTTCCACTTCATGATTGCGGCGAAGAAAATCTAATGCTGCCATTGAGTCAACTCCTCCGCTAACAGCAATCATTACTTGCCTTGGAATTTTACCTTGAATTTTAATCATTGTGATAACAGTCTAGCGAGTGCTACACTATCAATAGAAACTAATAGCATGTAATTTGCTAACATACCTGTGCTCCTTCTTGTAAACGCTGCCCATGCAAAAATTACACATTGAGTAATAAACAACGGATATAACAAAAGAAACGGAGGATTAGGCACTGTAAACATCATAGTGACTGCGCAAAATATACTTAAAAACCACGCAACAATTTCTAATATACATCGTGTAGGATTTTCTTGCCAATCTTCTTTAATCCAACTAATTATACCATAAATTATATTTTTCATACGTCACTATTGTCGTTCCATTTTAAAATTTCAACTTCTCCGTCTGCATTTTTACGATGACGTAGAAAACCATTTTCAATTAGTGTGTCAATAGTTTTACCGCTTGCATCAATGTAAGTAGACTTCAACATCAAAAAATACGTTGCAGCTGATCCTGCAAAATATGCTCCAAACAACCACATTACATTTTCTGTAAACATTTTAACCTCCAAAAAACCAAATAAGTGCTGAAATTAAAACAATCCAGCCTGCATATTTCCAACCTAATCTAATTGCACCAAAGATAATTGCTAATACTACTCCAACACTAAATCCCCAAACAATTAAAGGTTGTATTACATACCAGGCTAATTCTAAATCACCACCCATTATGCTATCTCCGCAACAAAATTATTTCTACCCCAGCCTGTATATTTACTTGCATTTCCGTATTTCATATAAACTTGCTGTTCAGCTGTACTTTCACTGACACACTTTACAAGATCAATATGTTTGACTTTTTTGCCGTTAGCATCTACAAGATATACGTTATAATAATTAAACATATTACACCTTATATAGTTTTACATAGTTTAGACGAGTTTCGTTTGCATCAAACAAACGATTTTTAGTTTGTGCCTTTACTTTGGCTTTGATGCGTTTGCTATCACCAATTGCATGATCATACTTGTTCATAAACGACACAAGGTTACCGTCTGTAGTAACTGCGGTGTAGTTATATGACTCCCACTGTGCGCTGTATCTCTTGTCAAGGATTTTAATCACTGCTTCTACATTGTCTTTATCTTGTCCAAGGTGCGCACTGTCACGATATTCTACACGGATCTCTTTCTTAAGGCCGTTTTCGTGAATGTCACGTTTGATAAATTCTGGAGCAAACGCAATGCGACCCATGCCTGCAACTTTTACTTCATCTTGTGAAAGCTCTCTAATCATATCCTGTTTGAAACTATCAAGATCGGCAAGTCCAAGCATAACATACCGCTTCATCCACTTGAGGGCTTCTTGTACAGAATTATAATCTTGTGCATTAGGTTCGAACATTTCAAAATCATCAGGGACATAACCACCACGTTTCTTCTCATAATAAAAACGCACAAGATCTTTATTTGGAAAATGTGTTGGATTGTTGTCGTCTGAAAAACGACGAAGGTCTTTGTTATAAGTTTCGCCGTTGATACGATAGGCTGCATATGCAACAGCTAATGCATCTGTCAATTTAACAGTTTTCATAGGTAAAACTTCAGGTTTTGCAGGAATCTTGGTTGCCCAACCAATTGCGCCAGAATAATTTGTATGTGCTGTCATTGTGTGCCTCTGTGTGTTTGCCTAACTATTAATAATAGTATAGTACCAAAGGCACACATTGTCAACCATTATTCAAACAATTCTTCAAAAATTTCTTCATTTATTTGGGGTTTTTCCATGCCTGGATGGCGAACTTTTGACAAATCTTTTGGTATCTTTTGGTATATTTCCTCAGGAACAAAGAATCGATCCATAACACCTTTAATTCTCTGCCAATCAGATCCTAGATCATTTCCTTGGAAATCTGTGGTTACATAGTTACCAACTTGCTTATGAAACAAGTCAAACATATCCTGCGGAGTATAACCAAATTTCTTACACTGCGCTTCTACTATTTCTAGTTGCACCACAGGGCGACAACGTTGAATAGTTTGTAAAGCACCTTTGAGAATTGGATATTCATATCCTTCGCAATCTACTTTGATTGCATCAACATCTTCAAAGTTATAACTGTCTAATGTGTTAACTGTAACATCATAAACTTCGTATTTTGTCTTTTGTTTACGTTCTTCTGTAAGAATACAGTTGTGTCCTACATTATTAGGATGATCTTCCATTTGAAAACTGCCAGCAACATCACCTAGTCCTACATTGTGCAAATGTACATCAGCACTCATTGTCAGACTTGCAAATGTTTTGTCAGGAAATTTATACCAGCCATCTGCATGATCAGGATCATGTTCGCTCATTACCTTTTGACTGTTGTAGTAACGTCCTTTAAGCTCTACGTGTTGATTAAGTTCTACGTTAGCTTCTGCTAGTGCGAATGTGCTAGGTGTAGGTTCAAAGCCGTGAACTGTTTGAGCCCATGTAGCATACTCCATTGTGTTGTTAGCAACGTTCATACCTACGTCAACAATAGTACGTGCATCAGGAACACACTTGCGTAACCATTTTAAATTTCTGCCTTGGTATGGGCCGTTTTCTCTTGCAAAGCGTTGCACGTATAGCGCATCATCTTTCCATACCCAATACAACCGACCCATGCGATTGTGTATTAGTTCTTTAGTTGTGTCTGCCTGTAATTGAGGATATAGTGTTTTGAAATGATTTATATCCCATTCTTGCCATTTATAATTTTTCATGCCTTTTTCCATCTGTCTTTAAACTTGTCAGGATAAAAGTTAGTAGCAATTTCTGCTGCATCATTCCTAACAAGAATATCTAAGTTCGTATCATTTAGAACTGGGCTTGTACTGCTCTTAGGTTCTTTGTTATACGTACTATTATATATTTCTTCTTTGAAAGTGTCAAGTTGAATCCGGCTTATGTTTTCTAACTTAGCTCTAAATTCTTGGAAGTAAGCATTTCGATTCCAGCGGTTACTGTTGACTTCTTGTATTGTGCAGTTTGTAACTTCTTCAAAACCGTCGTCTGTAAACTGTAGGACATTTGCACCTACATTAGCATAACGCCAAAAAGGAGCAATGTTGTTGTTTAGATTATCGCCACCATCTTTGCGCTCTGTATTATGTACAGTCACAACAAGACTATGGTCTACTACAAAACGCACCATACTTAACGGATCGATCTTATTGTTGCTAAGAATTTTATTTAAAAGAAGTGTTTTAATATGATTCACTTGAAAGTTGTGTTCGCAGTGAAAACCACCTTCTTTAGTATGAAACTCTTTTGTAGTTAAACCACCTAATCCTAACTTTTGCATTTCTAACAATGCTTTACCTGTAATTAAGTCAGCACCACTGTTACCTGTCTTCTGTGTTGTGTTAAGCACATCGCTTTGTGTTTCACGAATACAAAATCCTAGTGCATTATAGTTTTCATTACTGGCTGTTTTATATCCTTCTCCTGCACTTGATCCGCCCATAAAGTGATGCTTGAACCAATGATATTCGTTTAGTTCATTTGCATCTTTCGTACCTACTGCATTTGCAAAAGAACGTAAGTCGCTCGCAAGAAAGTGTAAGCGGAGCCCCCACTTACATGCTTTCTCAATCTGTTTGTTTACGTCTTGATCAAAGAATTTCTTAAGGTTCATTGTAGCCTCTGATTTTGCCTAACTATTGTTTATAGTGTAGCATCAGTAGGATGTTCTGTCAAGTTTTTTCCGCCCAAATAATCTTTGTCTCGATAAGTTTTAATCATATGACACCGAACGCACAATGTTCTAATGTTATCTGCTGTATCTTCTCCACCTTCGCTTTTTAGAATTTGATGATCTCCGTGCATTACACCGCGGATAACTCGCATACGATCATAGTCATCTTCAATACAACTAATCTGAGGATCTTCTCTAGGATCGTAGCTACATTCTTCGCATACAAAGCCTCTATGAAAAGTATGCAAGCGATCTAAACGTCCTGGTCCGCCATACTCACGTAGTTGTACTTGATGTTCTCTACACAGGACATCTTGGCCAGGTCCCTTGCGCTCAGTGATAAAATTGTCACAATCCTTATGCACACATGTTTTCTGTTCTTTAAAAATGATGCGCATTTGCGCATCACTCTTAAATTCATCGTGCTTTGGATTACGGAATGGCATTACCAAAGGTCCTTGTTAAGTACACGGAATTCTGTAGAACCATAGTAACGTGGCACAGGATGTTCCAAACTCTTACGTAGCTGTGCAGTTAGATAGGTTGCACCATGTGGAATTTCTTTACGTGGTTGAGGTTCTGGACGATACATTTCGTCCCAGCTTGCATAATGATCTTTGTGCCAGCTGTAGTATGTGCTGTACACTTTGCCCCAGAATGTTCCTTCTGGACTAAAGTCTGCATCAAACAGGTCTTTCATTACAAGTGCAAGATCCTGAATATATTCGTCAGTTACAACAACATCTTGATCTTTACACGCACTAAAGTACCAATACATCATTACAATTTCTTTTGGCTCTGTTGCACGTTCTTGTCCTACGGCAGCAAAGTATTTTGCAAACCATTGTGTTACAATAGGATCATGTTTAACAAGCTCGTTCAAACGACTAATAGCACCTGCTTCTTCGTGGTCGCCAAACTTTTCGTTTGTTGCAAAGAGTTCATACGCTTCTAAATATTGCTGTTTAAGTTCTGCATCAATCCAAGCTGGGTTAGTACTACCGTCTACACGAACACCGTAGATCATTTGCATGAACAAATCAATTTCGTCAAGTCCTAGTTTATCATCACCATTAAGACCAATAAAGTTTTCGCGGATTTCTGCTTTCTTGCTCATAGGGTACACAACAATAGGTACCATACAATCTGCAAGTTTATCACCAAATACTTTACTAATAATAGTATAAAGTGCAATAGCAGTATGCTGACCATCCCATGCAATGTAATATCCAGGTTTGTCTGGATCTTCATATACTTGAATAGCCATTACTTTGCTTTCAAGAAAGCGACTGATAATTTTCATTACCCAACGGAAGTTGAGTGGTCGTTGCATAGTAGTATCAATAAGAATCTTATCAATAGAAACTTCTAACGCTTTACAAAGTTTAAGATCGCTAAACTTATTCCATTGTGGGTTGTTTGCTACAAACTCTTTAACTGCGGCTTCTAAACGATAACTGTTGAACTCGTCTAGTTGCTCGTTCAAACGTTCTTTTAGTGTCACAAAGTGACTGTCTTGTTTGTGATATCGTGAGTTAATCTTACGTGCATAAGATTCAATTGCTCGTCGTTGTTGACGGTTAGGTTTGATCATAAATTGTTCCATAGCATTTGCCTTTTCTTGTTTGCCTATGTGTAAGTAAAACATCTTTTTATTTTGATGTCAACCATTAATATCATATGTCCATTTGTATTGCCCGAGATCATTGGCTTCGCAATATTGAATAAACAATCCTGCTTCTCTACCATGAGCTTCAATCTCCCACGGACTATCCCAATAGTTGAGATTATCGCTCATCCACTTGCCTTGCCAGCGATGTTTTGCATTTCGTGCACCTACATAAAGTTCACCTCTAGCATATTGTTTTACATGAACCATTTCGTGAGCAAGTACTTCTAGTAATCTACGAAGTTTAAGTCCTCTATGCAATTCAATTTCAAACGTTCGAGGACGATCGTGCCATTGTTCTTCATTAGACAAACAATAACCGTAAGCATCTTCTAGTTTAGTTAATTTTACATGGATGTAAAGATCTTTCATTCTAGGCAATAGTTTTTTTACGCAAAACTCTGTCATCGCCCGAACGTGTCTCTTTTGACTTGCTGACCCACCAGTAATCTTAATTTGCATAGCTACTCTCACAAGTGTTTATTTGTACAACTATTATAGCAAGAATAGCTATGCTTGTCAAGCATATTAAGATTAACTAAATCAACAACTTATAAATCTTCTTGTTCTAATTCATCGTCAACTGTTGGAGTTTGATAGCCTTTGAGAGCAGAATCATCTGTGATATTTCCTAATCTAATGCTTTTGCTTGTTTTTACATATTCTCGTAATTTGGCTACAGATCCAGGACCCTCCCAAACACTATTAAGTTCTGCGTTGATCTCTTCTAACGGAATAGAAGATAGCGTATGTCCTCTCCCTAACCATTTGCTATCAATCCTATCATAAAACTTTTCAAAAAGATATTCTGATAATGGTTCAGCAATCAGGGAGTGATCAGAGATGTTAAAAGTGCCAGAGAAAGTATCTAGCGTACTAGTAAAGTTTGACATAATGTCCTCTTATAGTCTGTAAGTGATCCGGCCCTTGTTAAGATCGTATGGTGACATTTCAACTCTTACTCTATCGCCCATTACTAATCTTATCCTATGCTGTCTTAACTTGCCGCCGGTATAACAAGTTATGACATGTTCATTTGCAAGTTTTACCTTGAACATCTGACTTGGAAGTACATCAATAATTTCGCCTTCCAATTCTATAATGTCATCGTTCTTTGCCATTTGTCTCCTTCTTTGATATGGTGATGCGTCCTTCTTCTGAATTTATAAGCAATGTGTCGCCTTCAACCCATCCCATCTGTTCTAAAATTTCTGGGGGTATATTCATTAGAACATTTTCGTCGTCCCCTTCAATATCTTCAAATATATCTTCTACTTTGTATGTTATTACTTTTGACATATGGTATTTATTCGTAGCTTACAACTACTACATTCTCCTCTTTGTCTGGAATTTCAAAAGATCTAGCATGCTCAAGAGCATCATGTATGTCGTCAAACAACAGAGGTTCAAGATCAAAACAATGATCAGTTTGCTTTGTTACGTAAATCCAATCATCTTCTTGCTTATTGAAACAAATCATTATTGCATATTTCATTGGTTGGCATATCTCCCCATTTCCATTTCAAAGTTTTGGGCTGCATAAATGTTTTCAAAATGAAAAGTATGTTCATAGACATTTGTCCAAGTAGTGCAACTCCATTCATACTTTTCGCACTGTCTTTTACACCATGTTTTTCCTTTGTCAACTACATCACTATGAAGTCTAACTGTATAACCTGGTAGCCAGCTCTGTTTGTATTCAAATATTTGTTGTGGGGTCATTTTAGTCACAAAGATTAAACGCCATAGTTGATCTGATTGCTCCAGGTTTACTAGGTTCTACTGCATGACTTAACCATGCTGGAAATAAAACAACTGTTCCTTTTTTTGGAGGAAGTGCAAATAATCCGTGAGTAACATCTGTTTCTCTATGTCGTTTTGCAATTGATGTGTAAGGATTAGGAGATTCAAACACTGTCATTCCTGCATGTTCATTTGCTCTTATCCAGTAGATTCCGCTCACGCCATGTATACCGTGTTTATGGACAGGATGATAATCTGCTGTTTCGCAATAATCCTGTGTCCAAGCATTAAATTTCATTTGAGGATCTACAGAAATACCTGTCATATCACAAAAACTTTCTATATTTTTATAGAAAGCTTCCTTTAAATCTGGTAAGTCTTTATCAATGTCTATTATCTTTTTTTCCTCGTGAAAGTCTGAACTATGAATAGAATGTCTAGGAAGTTTTTCTAATCTGTCAAGGAACATTTCCTCTACTTTATCTGCTAATTGACTATCTATTTCGTTCCAGTATATCGGAGTAGGGAATAAAGGTCTTAGTTCCATTAGAAATCCAAATCTGCTGCTACTACAAATCTATCTTTAAATGATTGCAAAACTCCAGGTCGATGATAGATTTTACCTGGATAAATCATCCAATTTGCTGTGCGCCAGTCTGCAAAAAATTTTGTATTGTCTTCTGCCAAAGGGCCTTCTGGCGCCATTTCTGTTCCTGCTTTTTCTAAATCTTTTACATCGTCGGGTAACTGCAAATAAAATACACCACTTATTGTTTCATTCTCACTGACGGCGTGATGATGCCAAAGTTTTTCTGGTTCTTCTACTAGTTTTAAGGAAGTTTGAACTCCCCAGCTTCCTACTTTTTTAATTTGTACTTCTTTGCCTAAATAAGCAAACACACTCCAAATAAAAGCCATTTTGAGTTTGCTCCAGTGTTCGCCTTTGTGCCCAAAAATATTAATATTGGTTTGAAACTTAGGACTATTTTCCCAATACTGTCCTCTGTCAATTAGAGAAAAAATATCTTTAACAAGTAGTTTTCGATCTTCTTCTGTAATCAAGTTTGACCAATCATAATGTGTGTATAGATTGTTTTGCATAGATACCTTTCTAAGTTTTATACTATAATAGCAGATAACTTAGAGTTTGTCAAGTGTTAATTGCCACGAACTTTGGTAAGTTTTTTGAGAAGTGCGCCTTTTTCTATTAGATTGTTCATCTTATCTGCTCCATACTTTGCACGTATGCGGATAAGTTCTTCTTTTGGATTTTCTCTATTGTAGAAGATCAAACTAGGCCAACCTGGAGTACCGTCTTTTGGTTTACTAACAGTCATTTTTATATCAAGATCAAGTTGATCTCTATCTAGTAGTCTATCTAATTTTTGAAAGTCTAGCACATAATATTTGTTTCTTTCAAACTGGGCTAGTTGTACAGCTGGATCATTGTAGGTTCCGTGTTCTTTGATATTGTTTACAAATTGTTTCAACCATTTCTTTTCTGCGTCATCATCGGAGCCAGCCAACTCTTTGTGGAATTCGTCTCCTGCCTTTTTGTAAACAGCCATTACAGCATCTCTTAAATTTTCTGCACCTAAATATTGATTACCAACTGCTGATACATCTACGCCAAAATCTGCAAAGATTTTTTTGTATGCTTCCCAGCCATACTCGCCATGAGCTTTCTTTTTACTGCGCACTGATGTGCCGCCTGCTGCCGCCTGCCCAAATTGGCTAGTAGTGCCTGCCTTCAAACTTAAATCAAAACGCTGTTTTCTTTCTTTGCCTTCTTCGTCTATATATAACATATAGATATCAGTTTTGCGGCCTGTCATGTCTGATACACCATCAGCAATAACATGAACTGTATCAGGACGCTTATTGTTTTCAAAGAATCTTGCAAATCTATCAACAATTGCTGCATCATTTACATAATTAATACAATTGTTTATATAGCCTAGCATTTCTTTGTCAGCAGTCATAAACTCCCAGTCTACAAAATCTACATAATTTTTCATTGGTAGTTTTACTGTAAGTTTAAAATTATCTGTAATGTCTTCTGCTTTCGCAGGGAATGTAATTTCGCCGCCGCCAGACTTTAGTGTAGGGTCCGGAGCCTGTGTGTTTGCAAATCTATTAATTATTGCTTTTACATCATCTGCAGATACATCTCTGCCAGGACGAGTTGCCAATCTAGCTACAGTGGCAGCACCCAACACACCTTCCATAGTGTTACCACGATTTGCCATTTTGCGCTCACCAGTTTCTGATTCACCAGTTGCACCAAATTCGCCAGTTTTTTCTAACTTAGACATTGTTAAAGTTTCGCCTTCAGTAGACTGAAACTTTAATGTTCTAGTTTGTCCAGAACGGATAGCATTTACAATTTTATCTTTTTCTGCAGGATCAATTTTTACAGTGCCTGTATTTCCTACACGCACAAAGTCTTCACCGCGATCTATTTTTGCTAAAAATGTGTTTAAACGATCGTCGCCGTGTTTAACTAAATCATTAGCGGAAAGTTGTCTTTCAGATAAAATTTCACTGTAACGCATTGCTTGTTTCCCATGTTTAGTGTATTTATACGATTTTAGGAAACAACATATCTCTACAGAACACTTCTACCTCATCTTCAGGTAGGCCTAGACTTTTCATTACATTGGGCGTATGTGGATTTTGTTGCTGATTATGACAATAGTAATTTTGAGATGCAATTACTTCGTCTCTATTTCCAGCACCATTAAAAGCTGGTACTTCTTCAAACCATGCACGTAAATTGTCTAGCGCAATTTTAATAATTGCAACGGCTTCTTCTTCTGTTTTTACATTGCTGGCAGCAAGCATTTTATCTGTAAAAATGTTGCGAGCCCATTCAGGCAGTTCTCTTTTTTTACTAGGAACAAATTCTTCTACACTTTCTTTGTAACCGTCAATCATTGGATGGTCAAATGTGGCACTTGGTGAATAATCATGAAAGGCTCCAGTCATTTTATTTTTACCTGCAATTACATCAAAGCCGTATATAGGTGCATCATTATTAAGTATTGGGAAGCAACATACGTGCATCATCCAAAGACCTTTTGTGTCTCTAGCATCTACAACATCAATATGAGCACGACGAACGCTATCATTACTCCATACCCTATTAATCCAGCCGTTATCTGGTTGATTGAATGCTGCAAGTCCTGGCTCTTCAATTTCTGTAGCATGTTCATCAAAAATATTAATGATTTCATCTTGGCATTCTATTAGTTTATCCCAAATAGCACTCATAAAATTTCTTCCATTTGTTGAAATGCCTTAGTAGCAAAATCAAAACATATTTTAGCTTCTTCGGCCATGGCATCTGTTGTTTGAGATCTGATATGTTCTTTAATTGTATCAACATCTCCTTCAAATTGATACATTTTACCTGAGCCCGGAACACGCTTTGCTATCATCTGCCCTCCACTTAAATCTCCCATATGTCGCACATAAACATGAGCCATTAACTTGTCAGCATCGTGCTTGATAGACATGATATGATCCATGTATTCTTTGACAACGGGTAGTAAAGGAGGTTGATCAGGATTGCCAACTCCCCATAGCTCTTGATAGTCTGCATGTATCAAAGGAGCTCTTCTTATGCCGGGCAAATTATCAAAAATGCCTTCTGCCATTGCAAACATCTCTAATATATTATATTGCGGATGCTGATTAAATAAAAAGGTAGCATATCTTTCTTCAGATATACCACCTAAAAGTTCTTTAACAAAAGCCTGCCTTTCAGCATTTTTGTGATGTTCCCAAGTAAGCTCTTTCAGATTGCTCATTATGCCTCTTCTAATTTTGTCTGTAAAGGGAATCCGTTAGCTCTACTTAGATTAACCACCTCTACACTTTTCATCTCTGCTACTTCGTAATTATATGTTCCTACAACTGCTGCACCTTCATTGTGAATTTGCATAGTTATAGCTTCGCTAGATTGCTGTGAGTGTTTAAAAATTTGTTGCAATATTTGTATAACAAAATTAATCGGTGTATGCTGATCGTTCAACATAATTATGTTGTACTTACCAGGTAAGCTTTCTTTGATAACTATTTTTTCGTCAATGATTACTTCTGTATCTACGCTCATTAATATCTCCTAGGTATAAGTGGGGGAGACAGTGCTCCCCCTAGACAATTACTTGCTGTCTAATTCGCCTTCAATATAAGAATTATCGTTGATCTTAATTCTTTTAGGCTGTAGTTCTTCTGGAACTTCACGTTTCAAGTGAATGTTGAGCATGCCTAGTTCAAGGCCTGCACTTTCTACTTCTACGTGATCAGCAAGTGTAAACTCTCTACGGAAATTGCGTCCACCAATTCCCTTGTGTAGGTAGTTTACGTTTTCATCACCTTTCGGAGATGTACCTTCAATAATGAGCACATTTTTATCTTTGGTAATTTCTAAGTTATCCATACCAAACCCAGCAACGGCAAGAGAGATCATATACTCGTCTTCGTTAATCTGTGAAATGTTATATGGGGGATAACCGTTACTTTTGCTATTTGCGAATTGTCTTTCCATTTCATCAAATAGTCTATCAAAGCCAATAGTTGCTCTGTGAAAGTGTGGTAAGTCTAGAGTTGTTAGTCTTGTCATTTTATTTCTCCTTTTATATAAGCAAGATTAATGTATGAACCCTTTCGGCGTTCAAGTTTATTTATCATTTGCCAATCGTACTCGATTCATAAATTGCATTATGAGTTTGGGTACAACGAACAAATGTTGTACACTTTGACAAGTGCTTCAATCGCACTGCCCCAGCGTATGTGCAGGTGGATCTAACACCCCCTAAGATCTCTTGTACTGTATCAGCTACGGATCCTTTGTAAGGTACTAGAACCGTCCTGCCTTCTGATGAACGATAATCTTTAAGTCCACCAAAATGCTTTTCGTTTGCGCTTTTACTACTCATACCGTAGAATTGCACAAACTTCTTTTCTTCTACTACTGGAGTATATTCAGGAAATGAAATTGTATTGTCTGTTCTTATCATTTCATTAGTCTGATATAATTTTGTAATTACTTCACCACCGCCTTCATCGTGTCCAGCAAGCATACCACCTAGCATTACAAAGTCTGCGCCGGCAGCAAAAGCCTTAGCCACGTCACCAGGGCAGGTACAGCCGCCATCAGCAATAATATGTCCACCGAGACCATGAGCCGCATCTGCACATTCGATAACTGCCGAAAGTTGGGGATACCCCACGCCAGTCTGAATGCGAGTAGTGCATACACTACCAGGGCCAATTCCCACTTTAATGATATCTGCTCCAGCAAGAATCAATTCCTCCGTCATTTCGCCTGTGACAACATTACCTGCGATAATTACAATGTGCGGATGCTCTTGTCTAAATTTTCTAACAAACTCTGCAAATCGTTCTGAGTATCCGTTTGCCACATCAATGCATACGTATTTTAGGTTGCCGTCGCACATTTTATATACATTTTGAAACTTGCAATAATCACTATCTGTAATGCCTATACTCATAGCAACATAGTTAGTACGATTGTAGTCATCAGTATCAAAGAAGTCTATAAGTTCATTGTCAGTATAAGTTTTAACTAGACAAGTAAAAATACCTTCTCTAGCAAGACTGTCAGCCATTTCAAATGTACCAACACCGTCCATATTACTTGCCATAATAGGAACACCTCGCCAATGACGATGTTCTACATTATCTGGAAAGTCTGGTTCGTAGTTACGAAATGTGTAACCACGTTGCAAATCTACTTCTTTGCGACTGCCAAGTGTTGAACGCTTAGGCCGTATAAGAACGTCCTTGTAGTCTAGTTTTACATCTTCTTCAAGACGCATATATTACTTCCTTCTCATTTTGGCAATGTCAACATGTTCTAGTTCCATTTTAGACAACTTTTTAATCCATCTGGAACGAGCTGCTGCTTTTGCTTTCTTGCGCCTTTCGCTTGGCTTTGTGTAATATTCGCGCTCACGCAGTTCTTGCAAGATACCTGCTTCTTGCACTTTCTTCTTAAACTTGCGTAGCGCAAAGTTAAAGTCGCCATTACGTACTTCTACATGCAATCCTTTTACTGGATTAGAATCGTTATTGTAATTACGGCGTTTCATATTGTCTCCTTTGTTTATTATATAATACACGCAATAGTGTTGCTAGTCAACCTCTTTTTGAGGAAGAAATGATAAGTCATAAACTTGTTTAGAACTTATATGTTTATAGATTGATTGTTCGCTGTTAGAGAACCAATAGGTATTTGACTTAGATATCAAAAAAGATATCATTGGTCGAAAAAAATCTATCGTATTATCTATGTCTAATATTGTATAGTTAGAAGATGCACAAAGTTGGAGTATATAATTTACGTGCTCTTTTTCGTATGTGGTTTGATCATATAGGTATAAATTAACATCTTCCTCAAAATGCTTTAGAAAGTTGTCTTGAAGTTCTTGAAGTATTGTTTGGCTAGGATATAAGAGGACTATGTTAAGAGCATCACCGTGAATAATATCAGGGTAAGTTATTATATTAATTTTGTTCACATAAAACCTATTTCTTTAACTTGTTGAAAAGACTATTTTCGTTTTGTTCTTCATTTTGTGTATATGTTTGGTCTTTTTCTTCCCAAGGTAATTTTTCAATGTACCCATTTATATATAAGGCTTTGTAGTGTTTTAATGTCTCTTCTGGATTTGCAGCTTTCCATGCTTCTTTAGCACTTTTAAAGGTTGCATCTGCTTCCTTTTTAACATACTCTTCTTCGCGAGCTTTTTGCTCAGGACTTAGATTTGTTTTTTGTTTCTTCTGTTCAATTTCTCTTTCCCAATTGAACGGATTTCTAGTGTCTGCTATTTCTTTAGCATCTTTTTCATCAGCTTGTACTTCTGACTGTTCCAATTCTGTATCCACTGCATCTGCCACGGTAGTATCTGCTTCTGATACCATGTCTCCCAAATCTGCATCTGGTGTACTAATATTGTGTGTAACATCTTCATGTCTTTCTTCTTCTACTGCCTTTTCAGCAGCCTCAATCATTTTATTCCATTCTTCAACTGGATCTTCTAAGAATTCCTCTTTTTCGTTGGCCAAAGCCAATTCTTGGGAAGTGTCTCTTCTCTTATCGTCGGCTCCAATGGAATATTGCACAGAAGATCCTTCAGCTTCTGCTCCTCTGTCATCTACTTTCTCCTCTTCCGCAGGCGGCGTAGAATCGTCAATATTAAAACCAGGGTTGTCATTGATTTTCTGCGCTCTTAGTCTTTCATATTCTGACCAATCGAGCCGATGTCCCTCCTTCTGATCGTCTTTACGCTTGCGATGTAGTTCAAACGTATATTGACTTGCGATCAAAAGTAACACGGCCAATGGGTCAAACACAAAGATGATAACCAATATCACCCAGCGGACTGCTTCTTCTAGTAGGTCTTGGTCTGCTTTTTCTCCGTAAACAAATTCAGCCAAATATTTAACTGGACCTACTTCTGCTTCAAGTTTACGGTACTCTGCTTCAAGAGCGTATTTTTCTTCTGTAAGTGTGTCAATTTCCGTATTAGCATTTCTAATACGAGAATTCTGTTCATCGATTGCTGTTTCTATATCAGCAGCTTTATCTTCTTGTGCTAATTGTTGTCTTAAACGTTCAATTAGTTCTTGTGATTGTGCCACCTGCGATTCTGCACTTTCACGTAATCTTTGTATTTCGTCTCTTGCTGTTTGGATTGCAGGGGATTCTGTGCCTCGCACATTGTCTATTTGTGCAAGAATATCTAGCTGGCGTTGCTTAACTGAATCTGTTTGTTCGCCTCTAATCCTTTGTACTAACATACCAAGGCGGTCACGCTCTTGTGCAACTGTATCCTGTGCTGTTTGACGAAGTTCGCTTATTTGAACGTTAATTGCAGAAACACGCTGTCTTTGTTGTTCTATCCATTCGTTTACTGCGGCTCTGGTTCTTGGACCTACTGAGCCGTCTGCATTCGCTCCTATAGTTCTCTGGGCCTGCTGTACTTGTTCACGTTCTCCGCTGGCAATTTGTCCTTGTACTTTTACAATAGTATCTTCTATTTGTGCAATTTGTGCAAGCAAAGGTTCAACTGCACTGTTGTCTACACTTAACGAACTTATGCGTTCTTCATACTCTCTTGCTTGTTGATCTAATCTACCAAGTTCTGCATCTAAACTGGCAAGTTGATCTTCATAAGGTTTTGTACGTGTAGCATCGCTCGCTCTTGCATCTGCTATTATTTCATTTTGTTGTGCAATAGCAGGTTGTATACGATCAAATGCACGGTCAATACGTTCTTGTTCTTTGTCTATTTGTGATTGTATGTTTGCATCTGCTCCTACACCGTTTGATTGTAAGTCTTCTATACGCTGTTGTGCTCTAGCTACAATGCCTTCTTGACGAGCAATCTCTGTTGTAAGTCGTTCAACTTGTGCTACGCTTTCCTGACTTGCACTTGTTTGTTCAATGTGTGCCTTAGACAAGAAGCCAAAAATACCCATAGAGGTAATAAACATAAGCACAATAACTGCTATACTTAAATACGATTTCAGCCACCACGTTGCTTGTTGCCAATATCTATGTAACCACACAGCAGTAACGAGCTTGCCTACTTCAAGTACGCCGCCCATAATCATTATAGGTAACGCAGCCGCGGCAAAAATAGCCACAAGTCCTGCTACAGAATAATAAATTGCAACGGCACTAATGCTTAATGCCGTTAGCATTGTCAATAAAGCAAATATCATAGTTAAATATTTAACCCCATATGATCTCCGAATAAAACTGTAACTTAATCATTTCCAGCGATAAAAGATATGATCTCCGATACGACCAATTAGTTGAAAGTCACGAGCCCAACTAGGACTTACATAGTTTGCATGATAGTGAGTGGCGCCTTCTGTAATGCCGCGAAAGTCGCCATAATTCATCATCATGTATGCTGATTGTTGTGCTTTACGCCATGAATCTGTGTCTTTAGGATCGTCTGATTTGCCATCACAATACCAACTAAATTGACATTGATTACGAATAGGAACAGGTGACCCGTCTTTCCAACTAGGTTTGTGTCGTCCGTCATAGACTACATTACATACTGAATTAGGATACCTAGAGTCATCTACACGATTGAGAACAACGTCTGCTACTGCTAACTGATCTGCAAAATTAGATCCTCTTGCTTCGTGATAGATATTAAGTGCTAAACAAAATTCTTCCGGATGTGCCTCTTTTGCAAAAAGTTCTTGTGATTCTGCTGCTGACGAGAATATCAGCATGATTGCTGCCATAATATAAAACTTCATGATTACTGCCTCTTGTTTACCTACGCATTTTTGCGATGTCTTTAGCTTCATTAGTGCCACGCATAACTGGCACTGCGTTTGACTTGTGCATTGTAGCAATACCTACAATTAAGTCGCCTGTATATTTTTGACTTTCTTTTTTAGTTGCTACACCAACACCGTCTCCATGACTAGGAATGTGTGCTGTAGAACGATACATAGGATTTGTGTGCGGTTGATATGAAGACTTATCTGTAGTTCTTTGTTTTGTTTTGTGTTGACCTCGAGTATAGGCTATATAGTCTTCAAGTGTATCAAATTGTGAAGAATGACAATATGTTTGTCTCATACGTTTGTTATATGCTCGCCATTCTTGTTCTAGTTCCTGCCGCTGATTTTTTGTTAGTTCCTTAGGCTTACGCTTCTTGTAGTTTGTTGTGGTCATATAAGGACCTACGAGATGCATAGTCATAAAAAAACTCCTGCTATTTTGTTAATAGTGTTACTATTATAGCAGGAGTTTTCTAGATTGTCAACCGTTTAATTTTGCAATAAATCTAGCAAATGTTCTGTAGTAAAGGGACTTTTTACTGTGTGAGTAACTTTAGAAAGTATCTCTTCGCTAGGCTCATGATTATTTGTAATTAATATACTTTTCGCTAATGAACTTTTATTAATATAATCAATAGCAGCTTGTGTATTGGATTTAGAAACCAGCATATCCCAATCTGCTACAAAAAAATTGCAAGAAATTCCTCCCGATATAATCTTTCGCAAAAGACTTACAGGAACTACTTCTATACCTTTTTTTCTGCATTCGTCTGATATTTCATAAAACTTATCAGTATCTTCAATTAAGACTAGTGCTTTCATATTAATCCCCTATACTTTATTTATCTTCCATAAGTTTTACTGCTGCATCGTAATCCTCTTGTTTTACTATACCTTCACGTAGCAATTTCATTCTGTTTGCCATATGCTTGGTTTGGATTTCTTCTTTAGAACCTCCAAAGTATGCAACACAGTGTCCTTCTTCGATCAAAATATCTGTAACACGTTCACGTTGTCCTTCGTAACGCTCTACATAAAAGTCACCTAAGATACGTCCGAACTTGCCTTTCATATCTTCACCGTGCTTGTTTTCTGTAGTGATTAGTTTGCCGCCTTCGCTAAGAAGTTCTTTTAGTCTATTTTTAGCGGCTGTTCCGAATAGTTTTTCTACTTTGTCGCTTGTGCGTGACTCTGGTGTGTCAATGCCCATAATGCGTACTCGTTCGTCTTTCAACCATACGCCAAAGCCTAGATCAATATCTACGTCTACTGTATCTCCGTCTACACATTTCAGTAGAATAACATCATATTCGTTTTGTTGCATTTTAGCCCTCCGTTTAAATGCTTATTGTTGTGGGGTTTTCATTCCCCATTTGCGTTCGTATGTATCATCTGTTCCATACGTATCTGCCCATTTGTTTTCTGTAAACTTTGCAAAGTCAATTAACATTAAAATTTCTTCGTAGTTTTCAGATATCCATTGTTCGTGTTCTGCAAGTTGTTCTTTCATATCTTTCATGTCACGTGCCATATTGATTTCATCTTCAACTGCCATACGACTTGTTAGTTCACTTACTTCGCCCTTGAGTGTGTCGATTGTTTGTGCCTGTTGTGCTGTCCACCATACAAATGCACTTACTTGCATAACGATTGCTATAACAACACCTATTCCAAATTTTGCGTTCATAGGAATTCCTTTACAGTTATATACTACGTTATTTAGTCAAGACTAAAGGGCGATGTTGCCACCGCCCTTTTACACTGCTTCTTCTATGTGTTTTTCTTAGAAACTAAAACCAACTGTTACACTTGGAGTAAACTCTTCTGAGTCTAGGTTGTAGTTTAGTTCTGTACCTAGATCCAATCCTGCAACTGTACGACCGTATGAAGCACCTACGTTTTGTAGTGTGTCTGTGTCATCACCATTTAGATATGCTGTAACATTCATCATAGTGCCGTCAACTTCATATGCAATTTTTTCGTCTGCTGAACCGTATGTTAGTGTTGAACCTAGCATAATATTTGCAACTTCAACACCACTTGCACGACCACCTAGCATATACTCTTCTGAGTCTAGATTATAGTCGCCACTTGCTGTGATTGATGCAAAGCCTGCACCTACAGTATAAGCACCTTGAACATTTGAAATGTCTGTAATGTCTGCGTTCCAATCTGTTAAGCCTACTGCAACTTGTGCATCGCCTACAGATACTTTAAGTGATTCTTCCATTGCTGGCGCTGCTAGTGTTGCACCGTTTTCGCCTTCAACAAATACACCATCTTGATTACCAAATGATACTGTTGCTCCTGCAACGTCTGCACCAATTTGCCATTGGTCTAGTGTAAAAGAACCACCGTCTACTGATTCAACATTGAATGAACCAAATGCTAGATCACCTGCACTTAGGCCTGCACCTAGTGTAAGTGTTGCTTCTTTGTCGCTGTTAACTTCAACTTCCATTGAGCCAGTAAGCATTGCACCTGCTGGGTTAACAGTATCTGCGTTTGCTACAGTCGCGGCCATTGCTGCGGCTGCTGCTAAAATAAATACATTGCGCATTAATTTTATACCTTTCTTATTATTTTTATTATTGCGTAGAAAAGGGCAAGTTTACGGCTTGCCCTTTTGACTTTTTATTTAAACATATCTTATGCTGCAATGCAACAAATAAGAATAATTCTTACGTAGAAAGTTATTAGGTGTTACATCTAAGCAACACTTTTTACCCTCCTACATAAACTCCTTGTTGAGGTCTATACCAATTTTTTTGATTGTGTATGCGTCCTAATAGATCCCTAATTTCTGCTGCTTCAGTTGTTAGGATTTCAGGATCTTCTCCTTCAAGTATCCGCTGGCTTCTGCGGGCTACTTTGTTGTTAAGTGCTTCTTCAATAATCTTAATATCTTTTACACTTAGTTCAAATGTTGTATTGGGTTTCATGTGTGTCCTTTGTGTGTAGCAGCCCGTTCTGTTGCTAGGTGGGCTAGACCCCCTGTGGTTACGCTGCTAGAGCGAACTCAGATGGTGCAAAGTTATCGTTTGCATTTGTGTTTTGTAAACTTGCCTACCTGTCGAAACCTATTTCGCCCCCTTAGTGTGTTTATGGTGGAGGCGTCCGGTACCGCCCCGGAGTCCAAATACGCTTTGTAACGTCTACAGTTTATTTATACTACCAATGAGCTACTTTTGTCAACCGTTTTTGTGAACGGATTGCATCCATTAGACGAAGCAATCTTTTTTTATGATCACTTTTGCGTTCATAATGATTTTTTGCTTTCCATAAGCTATCTGCATCTATTTCTGCAGCTAATTTTTCACCTAGTAATTTTTCTAGGTATGATAAATCTTCACTACTCAGATCTTCAATCTTCCGTGAAACCATTCTGTCTGTGTCTCCATGCTTGTTCAAACTGTTCGTCATAGTCATACAAAGGTGCGCCATTACATCCGTCATACCATAGACGTTTGAAATAACCATCTGCACTTGCTACTACTGTTTTGGGATCTGCGTCAAGGTGGCCCTTGACCATGTAAAATAATCTATATTGTTCTTTAAGATCATTTCTTAACATAACGTATTTACAAACTTGTTACAATGTAGGCGCTAACATAGGCCTTTTATTAAGTCGTAAAAAAAGGCTGTAAACACAGCCTTTAATTTTACATAGCGTTCTTTTTTTCTTGAATCTCTGCTCTTCGATTTTTGGTTAGCTTACCTAAATCACCGAGTGCTTTACGAGCACGGGTTGCAGCAGCTTTTACACCCTTTTCGTCAAAGGTCTCTGCTTCCTTTAAATAATTGTTGAACGCTTGTACAATTTCTTCGTGTAATGTCATACATTTTCTCCTATAATTAAATTGTATATTTCTTTCCAATTGTTAACTTGCACAGCATGTCCATTATAATCTTTATTATGTTCATGATTTACAAGTATTCCTGAAAGTCCAAACTTGATGCCAGTATCAACATTAAGTGGCTTATCTTCAATCCAGTAGCAACCACTACTTTCATATACAGCTAATTCTTCGTCCTTGTCAGCACCAGTATCTAGATAAACATATTTTTCAAATACAGTGTCTCCAAATAGTTCACGCAAATTTTTCGTCCGCAAGTGTTGTGAATAATCATCATTGCTTAAACTTGTTATTGCATGAAATATATATCCATGTTCGGTATGTAGCTTCTTTACAAAATGGATTGCATCACGTAGTGGGGGTAGTTTACGTATCCATGCACTTTCATTGAACATACGAACCAAACGTTTTGTTTCTTTTGGATCTAGTTCATACTTAATATCCATATTGTAGCAACCTGGGTTTACAATACTGTATCCATGTCGCTTCATCCATTGATCAAAACTATATTCCCAATCTAATAACACACCGTCACAGTCTGTCAAAATTACTTTATCTTTCATAGTGCCTCTCTTAGCCTAAATTAACATTATGACTAAGTGTAACACCATTAATAGTGTTTGTCAACCTATTCGTTGTGTTCTGTGTCGTCTGATCCTGCAATTATTCTTGCTTTATATATGCCGTCGCGGCCAACTTGGTCATCTACTCTTGCTTCTAATTTGCCATTTACTTCAACAGTGCCACTGCCTGTAATTATATAATCTTTGTGTCCGCACTCTGTTTCTACACAATCACCTACCCTAGCTACTAGTCTACCATTTATTTCTGTATCAGGACTTCCAGTGATAATTCTGCCTTTTGTATTTGGACGTTCGCCGTGGTCTGGATGGTAACAAGTACCTTCTGTTTGATCATTTACTCGTGCGCTGGGTTTGCCGCTCATTATAGATATCCGCCTGTGCGGTCAATACCATCGCTGCTATATGTGCGTGGAGAAATTCTAGCACCACTTGTAATATCAGGCGAAGGATCTGATAAAATTGGTGGTTCTTGTCTAGCTATCAGTGCTTCTAACTGGGGGAATGCTACGGCACAAGTGCTTATTATTGCAGCTCTTGCATTTTCTAACAACGGTGTAGCAGCATTTGCTAGAGATTTAGCTGAATTGGCTGCGTTTTTTGCAACACCGCTGAGCATGTTGGCCGTAACTTTAACAAAATCAAATTTTGCTTCTTCAGCAGCCTTTTCAGCAACCGCTACAAGCTTTTTAACATCTGTTTCAACAGCGATAGCATTTTTCTTATCCTGAATTTTAGTCGCATCAAACCCACCTAAGCCTGCTGTTGCAGCAGCAGCCTCTTTACGCAAAACTTCAACAGAATCTGCAAAGGGTGCAATAGAGGCATAATGTTCTTTGGTTGCTCTTTCATTTGCGTCTGCACCACTAATCAAATCAGTGGTAGGATTCATAGGACCTAATACTATTGTTCTATCACCTACAACCAAAGTCTTTGATTTACTGGGTTCTGTAAAAGAAGGAATACCCGCTGGAACTAAATCTGTTGTGTCAATAGGCGGAGGTCTTACGCCTTGCACATTGTTAACGACATTAAACTGATCTTCTACATCTACTCCTGTGCCAGTTCGTTCTCTCCAAGCTTCTTCCCATTCGTTGACAGGCAGCCAGTTTGTTCCTGCAACAATGAATAATTCTCCGAATTCTACATCTTCGCTGCGTCTAAAGTTATTAATTCGCACTAACCTTTCATTAGGATATATCCCTGCCCTGAAATCAGCTGTTGCTCTTTCAGAAGTGTTATAGGTTAAAACACCGTCAAGAGCTACAAATGGTTGTGGGCCTTCACCGGGATCACCTGCATTGAGCAATGCAATTTCTGCTGCTAATTCTTCTGCGGTTTTTTCTTGACCTATAGTAACAGTTGTGTCTCCGTTTATTCGTCCGGTAAAGGCTGTATTATCTCCGTCAGAATTTCTTTCAAAAAATATCCTATAAGCATCTTGACCTGCAAATTTTACATATTGTATAGAATTGGGTTTTAGATAATCTAAGTGATAGTCGCTTGCAACTTGTATACCTGTAGACTTTGAAATTAATATATCGGTTTCATCATAAATAGTGTTCATTTCTACAGTTTTTTGCCACGCTCCGTTGTTTTTTGCATCTTGCCATGGAATGTATTCAACTCCTTCAATATCTGATGCATCAAAATAGCCAAAATACCAGTTGAATGGATCATAAATTGTAGAAGGACCAAAAGAACTGTTTGCTTCAATTGTTTCGCTGGCAGGATATCCTTGATCTTGAGCATGATTAATAATAAGTCTATAATATACTTCTCCGGTTTCGTCCCATGTAAACTTATCGTTTTGATTAATGATCCCTCCGTTATTACCAGGATCATATATGTCGCCGCCTATCACTCTAAACTTATATTCTATAGGAGTACTAGTGCCCGTTTGATATGTGGGTAGGAAGCGACTTGTACCTGTAAATCTATCGTCATTTACATCTAAATATTTTAAATAAAACTCTGCCGCGGCTTCGTACCAACCTGCAGGAAGACCAAAATATGTTACTAGTTCTTGTTCTGTAACACGTACAATAGTAAAAACATTATTTCCGTCTATACTAATAGGACAACCAGCAGGTTGTTCTACTGCTTCTAATTGCCCAATCTCCGCATCAAATCTAATGTTATTGAAAGAGCCTGTGTTGTTTGCACCCTTTATAATTCTTTCATTTTTAAATCTATTTACTGCGCCGCGCCCTTCGTCCCATTCACTTAGAGTAAATATTCCTATCACACCTCCTAGTGCAAGTTCGTTTTGTGCGCTAAATTCAAATTCATTTTCGACGGTTGTTTCTGCGGCAGCATTATCGCCTTCATCTATAATTCTTTGCGCCCAATAATTCAGACCTCCTTTCTCGGCAGGTCTGTTGAGAGTTGATGTATACCATCCGTTAATAAGTGTTGCCCTTGCAGTTTTTGTAGTTTTTACTAGTTTTAAACCTTCGGACACTGTTCCATCTGCATATTGAATTACCATTCCATCCTGATATACTGCAAGTGCATCTTCTACATCTGCTGGATCTCCTGAAGTTGTGGCTGGTTCTACTGTAATGCGATTTCTTTCCACATACTCATTGAAAGTTTCATAGTCGGGATTTCTACGGTCAGATGATTCAAGTACAATTGATCTCTTCATATTAGAGTTTAGATCTGCTGCCACACTAGGCCAACGTGATAGATCACTAAAATCATTATCATAACCTAAAAGCAATGGATCAATAGTAACAAGTTCGTCGGTAGTAGGTGCTCTTCCTCGTTCTTCTAATGTAAGTGCAAGAAAACCGTCTACAAGAGCCCAGTTCATGAAGTATGATCTTGAAACAATCGGAAAAAACGGATAGTTCTGGTTCTGGGGTACTAAATAATCGCCTTCTATATATTCAGAATATGGCGCTCTACCACTACTGACAGGATCATACCAAATTTTATCAGTCAAAGAATACCCTTGGCTCCATTCGATAATTCCTTCAACGTCACCAGGTGACTGTCGCACATACGGAATACCTTGTGTACCCAATCTTGGAGGACCGCCTGGAGTATCACTGTACCAAAATACCAAATTTAATTTATTTTGAGCAAGGCCAGATGGACTTTTGTCTGCTGGTGACGATCCAAAATATTGTATTCTCTCTCTGCCAACAATATATTCATTATCAAATTTCAACTCGTAGGAAAAAATCTCTCCGTCACAGGGAATAGGTATTTTAAACCTGTTGTACACATCTCTCGGCTCGCCAAATTGGAAGCCGTGTGTTTTCAGCTCATTTACAGCCTTGTTGTATGTTTGGGGTATAAGCCGTGTGTTACTAGGAACTGATTGTCCGTCCCATTCAACTCCTAAGAACTTTTCTGTATCTTTTGCACCTCTGAAACTTATGTTACCTTCAAATACAAAAACAGGCGGCTCATCTACAGGTGCCATTATATTAGAATTTTCTGCAATATCGCCTATAGCTTGAGTAACTGCTTTTCCAGCCGTTTTTGAAATATTTTTTGCAATGTCGGCTGCTGTATCTAGCATTGTGTTTTTACCACTAGCAATGTTAGAATTTGATGTTTCTATGGCAGTCCTTGCCTGTGAAAAGGCAGCTCTCACAGGTGCCATAATAGTATTAAATGTGTTAATAATGTTATCTACTACAGCTTGATGATAAGCTCTTTGTTCTTCCCAATCTGTAGCGTAAGGACCGGTTAGTATATCTAATTCTTCATTATAGTCATCTATTAGATTGTTGGCTGCATCAATAATGCTTTGTTGCGCTGCTACATCATCATCGTAAGTTTCTGATTCTGTATCTAAACCATCTATTACAGATTGGGCATCGCTTGCTATTTGATTTTGCTCACTAATTGCATTAGAATACCAGCCATTTGAGCTTGCAATTTGGTTCTGTTCTTCTTCTGCTCTTGATACTTTTTCTTCGTAAGGTCTTAATTTAGCATTAACCCTACTAACAATATTGTTAAGTTCAGCAACAATAGGATTGATAACTTGTGTGAGATCACCTAACGCTTTAAACGTTTCACTAGCCGCATCAATAGCATCTAATTGTGCAAGATAAGAAGGCCCGTCAGTCTGTGCGCCAGTGCTTTTACCTGTATTAGAAATATCACCCGTATCGAGATTCATAGTATCGCATGAATCGATAGCGAGCTGTTGAGTTTCTAATATTGCTGGTATGCTAACTGGCATTTCATTCCTTTACAATTGTATCCCTGTTGTGCTGCTCACGTACTGTTTTGCCATTTCGGCATCAGTTTTATGAACAACCAACACTGCACTTTTATTTATTTTCACTCGTGCATCAGGATTTATCGTAAAGGAAAATGGGCCTAGGCCAATGCCTTGTTGTGTGGCCATAATGGCCATAGGTTTTTCAACAGTAATTGATTTGTCATCTTCTTCAACAAAGCGAGAAACAACTTCTTCTCCACCTGTGGTTTTGATAGTAACTGTGTCTGTTGCTTTGTATGGTGTTTCAATTATCATAAAGAGTGTCCTGTTCCTGTATAACCTGTATCTTCAATGTATTTGGTAAACTGTTCGTAGCCGCCAATCTTTTGTCCGTTAACAACAATCTGCGGGAATGTACGTGCTTCTGGAAATTCTGTGAGAACTGCATCTCTATCAAAATCTTTGCCTAGTTCTAGATATTCAAATTGATAGCCACGCTGTTCGCATAGTGCTTTTGCTTTTGTGCATGACGGACATGCTGGTTTACCCCATATGTGTATCATAATGAAAATCCTTTCAATGAATCTTTGTCAACATCTTGTTTGATACCGCCGATGATGTAGGATTCAACTTCTGTTTCTTGTGGTGCAACTTGCAATCCTGAACTTGACAACCAGTGTGTAGTCCACGGTAGTGGATTTGTATTTACTGGCTGATCAAATATTGCTTGCATACCTAGTGCCTTTAGGCGACGGTTTGCAATGTATTCTACATACTGATGTAGTAATGTAGAGTTAAGACCAATCATAGAACCATCTTTAAACAAATATTCTGCCCAGTCCTTTTCTTCAGCAACACATTCACGCCATAGATCATAAACTTCATCTTCACACTCTTTTGCAATAGCTGCCATTTCTGGATCGTCTTTGCCTTGTGCCCACAACTTCAATACGTGCGTACTCAGTGCCAAGTGCTGTGCTTCGTCACGAGCAATTAGTGAAATAATTTTTGCAGAGCCTTCCATTAGTTTTAGTTCGCCAAAACCAAATGTACATGCAAAACTTACATAGAAACGTAGTCCTTCTAGAATATTTACAGTCTGCATAGCTAGATACAGTTTCTTTTTGACATCACGCATATTGCCTTCACCACGATGCATAAACGCATCAGCCGCTTCGTTGAACTCGTCGTAATATTTGGTTACACTTTGCGCTCGTGCTAGAATTTTTTCGTCATCTAAGATTGTATCAAATACTTCACTTGGGTCTGCATATACATTTTTCATAATGTGTGTATAAGAGCGTGAGTGGATAGTTTCAAAGAAGTCCCAAGTAACAATACAGCCTTCTAGCTCAGGTAAACTTACGTGTGGCAAAAAGGCTAGGCATGGGCCACGCCCTTGTACACTGTCTAGTAGTGTTTGATACTTTAGGTTTGCTGTAAAGATGTGCTTCTGCTCTGGTCTAAAATTTTGATAATCTGCGCGATCTTTTTGTAAACTAACCTCTTCTGGGCGCCAAAAATAACCCAGCATAGTCTGGTTAAGTTTGTCAAACACAGGGAACTTAAATGTGTCATATCTCTGTGTGTTTTGGTCTGCTCCAAAGAACATTGGCTGTTTTGTGAAGTCGACTTTTTCTTTGTTAAAAACTGTCTTTGACATTCTATATCCTATAATTTGTTTATTAATCTATTGTAAACTCATTGTCGAAACTTGTCAAGTTAAATCGCACAAGCTTCACATGCTTCTTCTTCATCTAAACTATCAACAGCAGGCAGAAGAGTCTCTTGTGTTTTTTCTTCTTCTATCTCACTTGGATCAGTCTTATAATCATAGGTATTCTGATAATAAGAAGTCTTCCAACCATACTTGTACGTATTTAACAAGTCTTGAATCATTACACTCATAGGCACTTCATTATTTTCATAATTAGTTGGATTATAGCTCCAGTTACCTGATATAGCTTGGTCAAAGAATTTCTGCATTACTGCAACTACATTGATATAACCTTCGTTTGATGGCATATCCCACAATAACGTATAATAGTTTTTCAAACTTTGATACTGTGGAACAATCTGCTTAAGAGGCCCTTTCTTCGACTTCTTAACGGACAGGTAGCCGCGGGGTGGTTCAATTCCGTTGGTAGCGTTTGACACAACAGAACTGCTCTCCGATGGCATCTGTGCGGACAAAGTCGAATGTCTGAGCCCGTGTTCTCTAATAGCATTGCGTAAACCACCCCAATCATAACTTAATTTGTTTTCTACAATCGTGTCTACATCCTTTTTATATGTGTCAATAGGAAGGATGCCTTCAGCGTATTTAGTGCGCTCAAAATACTCACAAGCACCTCTTTCCTGCGCTAATTTGTTGCTGGCCTTTAATAGATAGTACTGGAATGCTTCTGTAAGATCATGCACCAATTTCCATGCTTGACTATCTGCATAGTTTACTCTATGTTTTGCTAGATAATGTGCGAGTCCGATATAGCCTATGCCCAACGAACGTCTTGCTTTAGTAGATTTTTCTGCTGCCGCAATAGGGTAACGCTGATAATCAATAATTTCTTCTAATGCTCTTACAGCAAGATCGCACAACTCTTCTAAATCATCTAAATGCTTAATTACACCTACATTAATAGCAGACAAAATACACAGTGCTATTTCGCCATCTGGATCATCTATGTGTTGCAAGGGCTTTGTAGGAAGTGTAATCTCTTGACACAAATTACTCATATAAACTGTATCTTTAAATGAACTGTGTGTATTACAATGATCTACATTCATAATATAGATACGTCCTGTCTCTGCCCGTTCTTTGATTAGATCTGAAAACAATTCCATAGCATCAATTTTCTTTTTCTTGATACTGGTTTTGCGTTCATACATTTCATACATCTCTTTAAACTTGTCAGCATCACCAAAATATGCTTCGTACAAACCTGGAACATCGTGCGGCGAGAAAAGAGTAATTTCTCCTCCAGATAACAAACGTTCATACATTGTTTTATTAAGTTGAATTGAATAGTCTAGCTTACGCACACGATTGTCTTCTGTACCTTTGTTGTTCTTTAGCACAAGAATGTCTTCAATCTCTTGATGCCAAAACGGAAAATGCACAGTAGCTGAACCACCACGTACACCATTTTGTGTGCAACAACGAACAGTTGATTCAAACTTCTTTAGGAAAGGAATGATACCTGTATGTGCTACTTCACCGCCACGTATCTTTGAGTTTACACCCCGTATTCTTCCAGAATTGATACCAATCCCTGCACGTTGCGCTGTGTAACGGCCAATAGCCATGTCACTAGCAAAAATGGAGTCAAGAGTATCATCACTGTCAACCAGGACACAACTAGCAAACTGACGAACAGGGGTACGGACACCAGCCATAACGGGTGTAGGTATGTTGATTCTAAAAAGTGAGGTCGCATCGTAGTATCTCCTTACATAGTGCATTCTGTCTTCTTTAGGATAATTTGCAAATAGTGTTGCTGCAATCATCATGTACATAAACTGCGGAGTCTCAAAAATTTCTCCTGATGATCTATCCTGACAAAGATACTTATCTACAACTTGGCGCAAGCCTGCATATGTAAAGTTTTCGTCACGCTTGTGATGTATATAGCTATCTAAACGGTCAATTTCTTCAGCAGAATATTTTTCTAATATTTCTTTGTCATATACGCCACGTTCAATATTTTTTTCGATCATTTGATACAAGGAAATGGGTTCATATTCACCAAAAACCTGTTTGTTTGTTCCATAAGATAATAATCTCGCGGCAGCATATTGATAGTTAGGAGCATCTAAAGAGATAAGATCATTTGCACTGCGTACAAGCACTTCTTGTATTTCTGCTGTGCTCATGCCATCATAAAATTGTAAATTTGCATTCATTTCAATTTGACTTGCACTAACACCTGCTAAACCTTCACAGGCATGCATTACTACCTTGTGGATTTTATCAATGTTAATGTGTTCCTTGCCGCCGTCACGCTTGACGATCATAATCCCGTTAGACATTTTTTCTCCTTATTCAATGAAATATTTATTGTAGTCTTGGTAGGGTATGCTCACATTGCGAATGCAGATTTGATGGTAATTCATCAATATGAACATGTGTGTCTCCCTTGTATCCAACCACACGGTTGTTGATGTATAATAGATAATATGTTGCAGAATTCTCTCGATCCTGTACAATATGTATCATGTACGATGCTTGGGATAAAACGTCTGTTAATTGTAAGGTGTAACAAATCGCTAATATCTTTACGAAGGGACAATAATTATTTTCCTCTAAAAGTTCCCAAGGGTCAGGCCATGTGCTAGGTGTAAAAGGATCCGCTGCAATTTTGCATAAAGGAGCAGAATTATAAAAGTCAATAGTCTGTTGTATAGGGTCTTGTGATGTTTCGAGTTTGGTTCGAAATTCTCTCCAAGAGACTAATCGGTCTTCGTATGTTTGGTTGAACATTAGGATTTTATCTTAACTCTGTATTCCAATTGTGCGTTATCGTTTTGAGTTAAGTTTAACACATTTAGGTCCAATGTGTCAAGTAAAGAATCTGAATTATTATCAACTAATGCTACAGAAAATTCTAATTTCTCTGTATCTAATGCAGATCCTCCAATAAAGTCAAAGTCGTCTGTAATTTGTGATAAATTGTATGCTGGATTAATTGTAATGTGCAATGTTCCTGTTCGTGTTGCTACGATAGTTTCACTTTTATATACGTATTCAACTTCGATAGTTTTTTCTCTGTCTGCTGCAAAGCCTAATAACTTAGTAGGCACAGGCACTTCATTAATAGGAATAGTCTTTGTAAACTCTATTTCAGTTATACTGTTTCCTTCAACTTCAGGAATATAAACTGCGGTGCTATACCTACTGTCAAAGCCTAGTTCTTCTGTACGTGCAAACCAATCGCCTATTGATTGATTGTTTGCTGTATCAAACTTGATCACAGGCCAGGCTGCATTTTCTGGGCTGCCGCCATTATTGCCTACACTAAAGAATTTATTAGACTCGCTAGTGTTAGAAGTTCCTGTTATCACACTAATTGCCATGCGTTTTATTTGGTCAAATGTACAATTGTTAATCTTGGTATGTCTAGGGCCATAACTTTGCCCAGGCGATCCTAATATAGTGTAGGCTCCTAGCTTTACCCCTTCAAATAATTCATAAAATTTACAGTGTTCAAATGTGTTGTTGATAACATCATCATCTGCAACTAATCCAAGATTTTTGCCTTTAACGGAAATATTTCTAAAAATGTTATTTGAAGATGTAACAGCTTGACTGAGAGCTTTAATTTCAATGGCAATATCACTTGCACTAAAATTACTGTTAATTAATTCAAATGATCCTAAAAACTTAATATTTTCAAAAACACTATCTGCACAGCAATCTACGATTAACGATTTTTGATTGTTGCTTTGGATAGTCATTCCAGATACTAAGATGTTTCTTGGCTGATTGAGACTTGTTGTAGTAGATCTACTTGCTGGAACGCCAGGAGTGCCTTCTAAATTCTGAGTAACAAACATCTCGTTTGAGAAATCTGATGATGCTCTAAATATAGTTTTATCTTCGCCTGCACCTACAATAGTTGCGTAAGGCGGAATGTGTATTGTTTGTGAAATTTCGTAAACACCTGGATCTATAAATAATTTTACTCTTGATACTTCATTATTTTTTGTAGAGGGCCCTAAGAATAATTCATCTAGTGCTCTTTGAATAGCAGCAGTTTGATCTGTGCCATCTCCTGTTGCGCCAAAAGAACGTATACTTACAATATCATCTAATCTTTCTTGTAGTGTTCTTTCTATAGGTGAATTTGCAGTGTCGCCTGTTTGTATTGTACTGTTAACTTTATATGTATATGTGTTAGCGAGTTGAAAAAGATCATCGTGCTCTGTAAGAAGTTTTGTATTTCCTACGTAAGGTGCACCTTCTGATACTGCACCATTGCCTATATAAAGTTCTTGTGAATCAACTGCCCACCCGAACTCGCCAGATGCTAGTTGGGGTAAATCTGTTCTTCTTCCTCTACGGATCTGTATTCGTGATATTGATACGACAGCCACTTGTGTCTCCTACATATTAATTATATGTATTTATTCAATTATTCAAGTTGTCTTAGTCAATTACTTCAAAGTCATCATAACTGTATGGTTCAAGTCTTTGCCTTTGTGCTGTTCTATCAACATAATCATTTTCAGGATGAATTAAAGAAACGTTGTATCTTATTCTGTTTAGTGTGTATGCTGTATCAGAAAAATCTTTACTTCCTGCAAGGACTCCTTCATATATATTTGGAAATATCTCATCACAATATAAAGCAGAATTTGAATGATAATACCCTTCATGTCCGTAAGACATTAGATCATCTTTTGTTCCACAAATATCGTTCCACCCGTGACCAAAATCTGGAAAGATGTATCCGCTTGCCGGATAGCCTTGATTTTCTGGACCGTGTGCAAGACCTACACTATGACCCATCTCGTGTAGGTCTACATATTTACCACAATTGCTCATAGATGCAGGTACTTGGCCTGTTCTAAATGTCGTTTTAACGTTGGCAACACCACAAGTATTTGGATAAGTTGTGCCGCGTCCTAGTACAATATCGACTGGCAAGTTTCTTGCTAAATTTATGATTTCAGTTGTTGAGTGCCAATGCACTAGATAAAGCCTTGTGAGTTTATATCTGACATGTACTCCTGATCTTTCATAAACTTCATTGTAAGTTTTTACTTTCTTTTCGTACCTTGCCCACTGTTCATTTGTTTCATCCCATTCCTCTAATATTTCTATTGGTTGATCGTTACCGTACTTAGAATGAGATGCATACACAAAAATTCCAAGTTCCCAAGTAACAATAGTGTCATCGTCTTCACCGTAATAAATGTATTCTTGACTTGGTCTTTGATAATAACCTACACAATCTATTCTGTCTTCTACTGTGCAGACAGGCTCAGGATCAATACGAAACTGTATTTCCTTTGTGCCTAAAGTAAGAACGCCATCGCCAGTACGACCGTCTCCGTAGATTAGAATGTAGTCTCCGTCACGTTCTAAAGATCCAATAGTTGTTGAAGCATGTTCTATACCCCACGGCTCTTTTTCTCCTAAAAAGTCTGTGTAATTGACATAAACAACAGCAGGATAAAATCTATCACCTTCTGCTTTTTCTAGTTCTAATACAAGAGTAGGCGGTTCCCATCCGCACTCTGCTGACTGATTGTCTTTTTCAGAATATGTCCCCCCATTGCCATCTGCATATTGGAACCATTTTACTCCTGGATAGTCTTTTGAACATCCTTCACGTAACAGTGTACCTGCTTCTGGAACAGGAGGTGTGTACCCGCACTGTTTTGAACTGCCAGTCACACTTGTTATAACGCCGCCATTTCCGTCAGCAATTTTTTCAATTAGGGTTGTGCCATTGCAAGACCATTTAATAACTGTGCCTTGTTCTGGATGTGTTGGCGGCTCAAGGCCACAATAAGTTGATATAAATCCGTAAAGGAAAAGGGTGTTACACAGGTTAGTAAAAAACATAGCAGACTCCTTACTTGCGTATGTCAGCACATGATACCACCGTAAGTCTACTGATGTATTTTATTTAAGAAAAATTTTCGTAGTAATTATAAACTCTGGACCACCACTCGTTCTTCCATTCGTCGAACTCGTCTGGCCAAATGTCAAACTGTTGATACTCACCTGCACGACTGCACATGAATACATGACCTTCACGGATGTCTGTGCCGTGAACTTCGTTATGAGCTATCGCATATGCTGTCAATTGTAGGAAGTAATCAACTACCCATTCTTCTTTCTTGGGTTTATTTGTTTGCTTAAAATCCATTATACAGGGCTGACCTTTGTATACACCTACAAGATCAGTTGTACCTGCGTAAATGCCTGGAACATAAAGTGGAACTTCACTTCCCCATATTTCGTCCACATCTGTCATGGCTTTTTCTTTAATCTGTGTAGCCATCATGTGTGCTTGTTGAGCATAAGGATTACTTCCTGGTTCAGGCCATTCACCTGTATCTATATAATCTTCTAGATACTTGTGCATACGTGTGCCTACACCAGCTGCTTCAGTTACAATTTCTTGTGCTTTCTTTTCGCCTACACGTTTCTTCCAAGCGATGAGATGTGTTTTGTCTTTAGTTGCATCAAGTATAGTTGTTACACTAGCAACTGGAGAGGATCCTGGGGCTGCATATCTTCTTTTGCCGTCTACTTCAACCCGCTTTAATTTTTCGTAGACGTACTTTTCTGTGATTAAGCTCATTAATTAATAATAACATCAAAGATCTTTTAAGTCAACCGCATTTTTAGCCATTTTGCCGACTGTGTCACTGGGACGACCTGGATTGCCTTTAAGATTCTTAACATCGTCTACTTCACTTGATTTAAACTCAATCTTTTCTTGATCAAAGTTTGTAACAAGTTGCTGAAGTTTTGGATCAGCATCATATGCTGCTTTAAAAACTTCGTAATTAAACTGGCCACGGCCTTGGTTTTGCATAAACTTATCTAGTTTATTCATAGATAAAGCGGCAATGCCTGCCGCTTTTTGTTGTCTTAAGACATTGTAAAGAAAGTCGCTATCTACAGCTTCACTTACTTTTTTTTTGAACTCTCGTTCATGTTTTCCCATGTTCCAGCATTTTCTTTGCCGTACTTCTTAATAAAAGCCGCTTTGCTCATTTTTTCAGCATCGGCCATCATTGCATTTTTAGTAGCGCCTTCTTTGATACGCTTGCCTTTAGGTGTAGCTGACTCACGCTTTTCACGGCCTAATTCTTCGTCGCCGCCTGCGGCTGCATCACTAGCTTCAAAATCGTCTTCGCCGCCTAGTGCAATTTCATCTTCGTCGTCTGGCTCTTCCATGTCCATATCCATGTCCATGTCATCGTCGCCCATTGTATCCATTGGCTCTGCTTCACCTGTAAGCATACCAACACCTTGAGTTAAACTATTACGAGTTGATTCCATTGCTGCATACATTGATTCAAGTGCAGGCTTAATTGCAGATGTAAATGCTTCTGACTTTTCTGAGCCCATTTCGTCGCGTATAGCATCAGCAAGTTCTAGCATTGATTCTGTTTGCATCTCTGCTGTGTCTTCCATCCAGCCTGTAACACGGTCAACCATGTCCTTTGCAGCCATTACTAGTTCTGCTTCGTCTTCTGCGCCTTCAGTAACCTGCTCAACTGCTTCGTCAATTGCGTCAATGATAGTGTCGTCACGTTCTGAAATTGCTGCATTCAAAACATCTAGGAAAAGTTTATTTTTTTGATAATCTTCTTTTTGAACGCTGTCAAAGCTTTCAGTAGTTTCTACATTGAATACTTTAGTTCTTAACTTATTACGGGCATCAAGTAGTTGCTCAGTAGTAAACTGGTCAACATCGATCCTTGTGCCAAACTTTTGAGCTAGGCTTTCATTAAGCTTCTTAGCTGTTACTTTTGTAAATTCTCTTAGGTTCATTGCACTCTTTCCTAGTTTGATTAATAATATTTATCAAAGATTAAAAATATACTTATCTAATTTTTTCTGTATAAAGCTGGTTTCTTGAATTGCAATATCTAATCTATTCTGTCTTGCCTCAATATACTTATAATCTTTACTATTTTTTATAGAATTTTTATAAAACACTGCATCATTATAATGTTTTAAAAGGTCTTTGTCAAGTTCTAAAATATCTTTGTAACTACGCTTCTTAATAAAGTTTTTTACAAGTGCGATAGCAGTGTATTTGAAATTAGTAACAGCAACACTTTTGTTTTCTTTTATATCGAAAACAATATATTGTCCATGTTTGGTTTTTCTAATCACACAATTTTTGATGCGGATAGATTTAGGAGTGACTTGAGGTACATCTAGATCGATCACACTTTGATCAATGATGTCTTCTAGGTCCTTTAGGATTTTATCAGAAATCATTTTTAACCACCATGACGCTATTGTTGTACAGTACTTTACTTAGTATACTTTTTCTAATTAGTTCGTTAATTATGACTTGCTGTCTTTCATCAAAACTTGACATTGGCACTAGGCCGTTAATATCTTCCAATAACTCTTTTTGTTCATTGGTTGTATAGATTTCAAAATCTGATATCAAGTTACTAATTTTCATATTCTAGATCTTCTTGCACCACGTCTTTTATGGGGTTTTATTCTTCTTCTTCCTATGTTAAGTCTTTTTAATTTTTGACTTGCTGGATTTGTTCTTTTGGTTCTGCTTCTTTTAATATCAAGTGTTTTACCTTTTGATCTTCTTGTTTTTTTAAGTGTGACACTTGCTTTTACGTTTTTAGGCGCATTACACGTTGCTGCCTTTGCAACAATACGGCCTTTTCTAGGTCCGCTTGTGCATCTATATTTTCTAACTGTTTTATTACCCTTTTTACCAAATACTGTAGTAATACCTTCAAGGAGTTCTCTTACAAACACTAGCGTCTCCTTTTGTTCATTGCCTGTATTCTACGACTGGCTGGATTTACTCTCTTGGTACGCTTTGCTTTACGTGCCATCCTTTTTCCTAAACGTGCTTTTGTTCTTTTAAGTGTAGCTCGTTTCTTAGGATCAGGCGCTGCAAAACATGCAGAGATTTTTGAAACTATTCTATTTTTACGTGGACCAGACGAACAACGATACTTGCGTACCACTTTCTTTCCAGAACGTGCCCAAGTCTGACCTTCATCTAGGTCATCGATATTATCGTCATAAAAAAACTCACGTACTAACATATAGTTATTTATCGTGAGCGGTTTAGAAGTTTATTAAAATTATAACAATAGTAGATAGTAAACCTGCTACCACTGTTCCAGCTGTGCCAATAAGCACTCTTGTCATTGAGCTTTGGCCATCTTTGAGATCTTTGTGTATATCTCTTAATGTGTTTTCAACCGTTGATAGTCTATTGTCAAGATTACGATAGCGTAACGCACATAAATCAACGTGCGCTTCTAAACTTGATTTTTCTAATTCGGTTGTATCGCCCATTTCACCAGACATTAAAATAATGTTCTCCCATAAAGTAAACTCGTAGTTGGCCTTTAGATGTTGTATTATTGTGCCTGGTTACTCAATGTAACACTTTTATTTATCAGTTTTTTTGAAAATAATGTTCTTACTTGCTGAATTTTGAGAAGAAAACACAGCATTTTTAAATTGAACACTTTCGTCTAATCCTGTAATAATTGGGATTAAGTCAAAGTCTTTGTGCAATGTTTCTATATCTATCGCATCTTCATATTCTATATCAAAAGTATATTCCCAAATATTTTGCTTATTTTTATAATCTTTACCAAAACTATACTTGCCCGGCATGTCTTTTTTACACTCTGGTGCACCAATATAAGTAGGATTAACACGAAGACCAATAGTCTGTAGAACGGTTAGAAAATTTTGCTGTTGCTTAAACAGTTTAGGATCTTCTCCTCTACGAGCTCCTGTTTCTGTGATGTCTACTAATGTGTAAAGTGTAAATCTCATAACGTATTTACAGACATAAAAAAAGAGCCCACATAAATGTGAGCTCTTTGGTGTGCCTAAGCACGGTCCCTAAGGTAGTGGGATTTTTTACATGCCTAAGATTGAAGCAGGCTGTGCGCAAGTTGTTGAAGCAATGATTTCTGATGCACGAGCTGCAATGTCATCAGTGTCAGTGTTGTGACCGTCCATTACCATTACGATTTTTGTACCGTCTGCTTCCATGATCATTGGGTTGAACTCTTGTGCGATTGCTTCTAGTGTTCCGCCAATGCCTGCTGATGGTGTTGAACCAGCTGTTAGTACAAATGTTGTTACATTTGCTGTTTCATACTTAGTTGCGTCTGCGTGACCTACGCCGTGTACTCTTGTTACCTCTGCCATTTTATTTCTCCTATTTCTCTAATGGCAAGTTCACTTTCTATGAACTTGTATAATATTATTTAGCAAAATGTATAAAAAATAGGCTTTTTAGGGCAAAAACGAGGAAAAAATTTATTTTTTTGCTCTCTTTTGTAGTGCACGTAGTTGTTGTACAAAGGCGGGGCCTGCTTGAACAATATCATCAAGCATTTCGATTGCTGGCAAGTATGCCTGCACCATGCTAGAACTTGCAGCTTTTCCGTCTTTAGCTGCTTCTAAAAACTTCTTAGTTAAGGCAAGATTACGATCGCCGACTAGATATCTGTAAAGTGCTAAGTCACCCGGACGGGTTGCAATGTCAGGACGGCTAACAGTTGGTTCTGGATCAATTACACTTGCTTTCTCTAGATCTTTTATTTGGGCAAACTTTTCAAAGTCTTCAATTATATCAGAACTACGAAGCTTTGCTCTTACAGCAAAAATAAGTCTAGTTGACAATAAACGCTTTTCTGCTTTTGTAAGTTTACTAAAATTTACAAGATTTCTACGTATAGCTTTGTAATCTGAATTTGTAATATTCAATCCGCTTTCTAGCTTCATAAACATATTAGAAATTTGCAAAGGCTTTCTACCTTGTGCAATATATTGAATATATCTGTTTACGTCTGCAACAGGTATATTAGTAGTTTTTTTTAATTTCTTTGCAGCACCCGGATCTTTAAGTTTATCTTGGGCACTGTCATCTCCTACAAGGAAATAGATAAAATTATATAGGTCAGTGCCCATTATGCGATAAAATTTGTATAATTCAAAACCAGATGTTTTTTTACAGTAGCGTTGTACATATCCTCTAAAATCAGGATATTGACGCATAGTTTCCAAAGCCAACAGAGTCAAGTAAGCTCTTTCACCACAGTCAGTATATGTCAGCTTTTTTGAGCTGCCATTGTCTTTGGTCATCCTTGACTCGTGTAGGTCTTTAATAAAATCCATTAACGACCTCTAGCTACCATATCTGCTTGACGAGCTATTTCGTCATCGTCTGGTGCTGTATCCATATCGTCTTCTGGTTCGTCTTCGGGCTCAGGGTCTGCTACTTTAGGTGCTACACCTTTTGCTACCAACTTCTCGCCAAATGCCATAAACTTCTCAATTGTTTTCGAATTCATACCACTTTCTTTTTCGAGATCTTGCACACTTCTTGGTCCAAATGTAGTACCAAATTTTGTAAGCGCATTACCTAAGACTGACATTTTGTTAAACATGTCAATTTCTGCATCTGACTTACCTTTCATCGAAGCTGTTTCACTGTGCCTCATCAATGCTCTACCAATGTTAGCCAGTATCTTGTGATTAGGATCTGTTTCCATTCCTGCTTCTGTTACTTCGTTTATTTTCATATCTATTTCCTTAATTTGGTGTCCATCTATTACGTGGAACTAATTTAGTTTTACTTCCGAGAGCAACGTAACCTTCGCCACCCTTTTCGCCTTTTGTTGTTGCCTTAACGTCTGCGTCAGCATCGTCTAATTGATCTATGATATGATCCTTTACAGACATAATTTGTTTTACAAGTCCTAGTATTGCTGTTAAGCCACCAGTTTGTTCTTCTAATGCTGCTAGTTTTGCTTGCTGTCCTTGACTTACTTTACTTTGCTTTAACCAATTAAAAAAGTTTGATTCTAATTGACTTAGGTTCTTAGCCTTTCCCATTTGGTTTAGATAAGTGTAGATAATTTGTCCAGGGTTACTTAATCCTTGTGTACCCTTTAGAAATGCATCTACTGCTTTTGCACTACTTTGCACTCTTTTTCTTATGCTGTCAACCTCTTTTGTGTCTACTGTGGGCTGATGTGTTACATAAGTTTGTCCTAGCACTACAGCGTCTTGAGAATTAAGTTCTTTTACATCTTTAATAGGTGTGCCAGACTTGCTGCCCCATTCATCAAATTTTGTGTGAACTACTACACCAACTTTTGAATTCGCTATGCGTCCGCCGAGTTGGCTCTTCGTATCTACTGTGTATTTGACATTATTGGGTTCAAATTCTACTGCTCCGTCAGTAGTGCTAAACGGTTTACGTGGACTGTATAATAAATCTCCGTATACATATCCGCGGAAGTTTGGAGGTGTAGCTGCTTTCATGATATTGAACACCTCTGCCATTTCAGCACCAAAGTCTGCTCTCCATGGTTCTTCTTCTACACCTTTGCCTGAATTTTGGATAAAACGACTTAGGTCTTCTGCTGAAGTTGATTTGTTTCTGCCCCAGCCGTTCTTGCCTACAAGAACAAATTGTCCATCTGGCTCACGTCCCCAATAGATAGTAGGGTTGCCGTCCCATTTGATAGCAACATCTCCTGAGTCTGAGCCAAGCTTTTCTAATATATCTGCTGCCTCCATTCCACCTTGTGATCCTTTTACAAACACAAGATCCTCTAGGTGTTGGTATTCTCTACCCACCTTTGCTGCTTCTGAGAGACTTTCGCAAACACAGGGTTCTGCATTGCATTTGCCGCATACCCAATCCTCTTTTAAAATACGAAATTCTGTAAATCTCATCTAGTTAGTGCCTTCATTAGTTCAACTACACGATCGTGATTGCGGTCAGCAAGTGTTTCAGGTACTGACTTACCTTCTTTTTCCATTGCTTCTTTCCAAGGAGCAATTAGTTCTTGATAGTTAGGATCACCTTTAATCTTTGCAAGCATACTTTCTACAGTATGCGTGTCTGCCTCAGTAGCACCTTTGCCTAATAGGACAACTGCAATATCGTTCCAGTTATCTGCAACTACTTCGTCGCCTTTGTTTGGATCAACTACACCAAATTTAGGACTAAACTTGTAGCCTCTACCTCTTGCAATACTAGACAATAGTATAGCTCTGTCCTTACCTGAGTATTGTTCTGTGCCGCCACGCTTGGCTCCACGTTGCAAGTCTGGATTAGTTGTCATCATAAAGTCTGTTTGCACATAGCCTTCGCCGCCTTGGATAGGCATACGGAAGTGTACTTGGTCACCAGCATTGTGTATCCAGCCGCCCGTAAACTTACGACCTTGATTCATTATTTCATCTTCTGGGATACCTTGCTTCTTGCACCATGCAGTAAGTTTTGCAATTAACTCGTCTTTGCTTATCTTGTTTAGGTCAGTGTTTAAATCCAAGTCGCCTGAACTATTCTTTTCAAATGTTCCGTCTGGATCTGACTTTTTGCCTGTGGTTCCTAGTAGATCGTCATCAACAAATTCTAAACCTGTAATCTTTTCAATTGCATCAACAGTAGGTCTTACAGCTGGCGTAGGAATACGCTGTGTAAGTGGACCTTGCTCTGTTTTGAAAACATTACCGCCTTCATTAAGTTTCTTCATCTAACTTCTTACTCTCTATAACTTTTTGTATTGAACGCTTGAATTTACGTGGATCACCGTTCTTTATACTACTAAGAAATCTACGCTCAAGTTCATAGGCAGTTTCGTCTTCGTATAGATGATGAATACGGCTGAGCAAATTGATTGCACTTTCAATAATATTATTTGCAGTAGAGTCTATAAAGTAATCGGTATCTTTTTTACCGTGTACATTATTCAACTCTTCAAGTATAGATCTTGTTCGTTTTTTCATTGTTCAATTTCCTGTTAATGTATTTAGTGCATTTACCTTATAAATATTACAAACATTGGAGGGTGGTATATTGACAATTTCTAAATTACGTTTCGAGGAACGTTCTCTATTATTTGCACAACTAGCAAAGATAGCATATAATAACATCAAAAAAGCAAAAACACAAGCAAAAAAATTAGGGTTTACAGAAGTAGAATTTTACAACAAAGATGGCGCACAGGCATATCGTTTTGCAAATGAAACAGATATGGTAATTGCGTGTCGCGGTACACAACCTACTGAGTTTAACGACATTAAAGCAGATCTAAAAGCAATGCCTGTAGTAGCAGAGACCATAAGCCGTGTGCATCAAGGATTTAAAGCAGAAGTAGACGAGTTATGGCCAATGGTAATGGCAGACTTAATGAGTAAGCAACCAAAACAAAAACTATGGTTCTGTGGACATTCACTAGGTGCAGCAATGGCAACTATTATGGCAAGCCGTTGTTTGTACAATAAAAAAGTTCCTAATCCTCAAGAACTATATACCTACGGTTCACCAAGAGTAGGCTGGAAGAAATACTGTGTGCATCTTGGCGTTGTACATCACCGTTGGGTTAACAACAATGACATAGTCACAACTGTACCCCTACGTATTATGGGGTATACACACCATGGCACAGAACACTATCTAAATGCTTATGGCAATGTACGCAAGATGACAGGTATGCAAAGATTCAAAGATCGCATGCGTGGACTATGGATGGGTCTAAAACAAGGTGGTGTAGATAGTTTCTCAGATCATTCTATTGACAACTATGTAAACTATCTGGAGTTTTACGCTAAAGGCAAAGAAAACTCACAACACTAAGACTTACGAATACTACGATTGTATTCTAATGCTTCTTGCAATATTGACAGCTCAACGTTATCTCGTTGGGCTGTTCTTATGAGTGCTTCTACATCTTTAGGAAAGCAATGTCCTCCAAAGCCACGTTCTTCAGTTACAACACTATGACTGTCGCCTATGCGTGGAT
>Ga0255760_10000224_pt1 | contig 55157 bp, 50 predicted proteins | sample 071ome_25_FD_179960 | JGI IMG/M metagenome (GOLD analysis project Ga0255760, IMG submission 179960) | Coastal salt marsh microbial communities from the Groves Creek Marsh, Skidaway Island, Georgia - 071410BT metaG (version 2) | ecosystem: Environmental > Aquatic > Marine > Intertidal zone >...
CCATTCGGCGCAGTGAGGCAGTTGCGCCCTCAATCAGGGGCTGCGCCATCACCGCATGGCTGCGCTTGGCGATGTTTTTCGAATAATCCCCAATCCGTTCCAAATTGGTCGAGACACGGAAAACAGAAAGAACCGTGCGCAAATCGGACGCTGTCGGCGAGCGCAAGGCCAAAATGCGCGCGGCTTCCTCGTTCACTTGGGTTTCCAAGGCATCAATGGCCGCGTCCCCTGCCCGCACCAGATCGGCCAGTTCAGGGTCGCGCGTGTCCAAAGCCAAGACCGATTTATGGATCGAGTCCTCGACCAACCCGCCCATCTTCATGATCCCCGCCTGAATGCTCTCTAGGTCGCGGTCAAATGAGGAAACGATATGTTCATTCGTGTTCATGGCAGCCCTTCCAAGCCGAGAATTAACCGATACGGCCCGTGATATAGCTTTCGGTGCGCGGGTCTTCGGGATTGGTGAAAATCTTTGAGGTGTCGTCAAATTCAACCAAGTTTCCTAGGTGGAAAAACGCGGTCTTTTGGCTGACGCGTGCGGCCTGTTGCATCGAGTGGGTGACAATCACGACCGAATAATTGCTGCGCAGCTCGTCAATCAATTCTTCCACCTGCGCGGTCGCGATAGGGTCAAGCGCTGAACAAGGCTCGTCCATCAGCAAAATCTCAGGGTTGGTGGCCACAGCCCGCCCGATACAAAGGCGCTGCTGCTGCCCGCCCGATAGACCCGTTCCCGGGGCATCAAGGCGGTCTTTCACCTCATCCCACAGGGCCGCACGGCGCAAACTTTTCTCCACGATCTCGTCTAGATCGGCCTTGCTGCGGGCCAAGCCGTGAATGCGCGGGCCATAGGCCACGTTTTCGTAAATGGATTTTGGAAACGGGTTTGGTTTTTGGAACACCATCCCCACCTTGGCGCGCAATTGCACAGGGTCAACGCGGCGGTCGTAAATATCCTCGCCATCGATGCGAATATCGCCCTCAATACGCGCAATCGAGATGGTGTCATTCATGCGGTTCAAGCAGCGCAGAAAGGTCGATTTCCCACAGCCTGACGGCCCAATGAAGGCGGTCACAGTTTTATCGAGAATGTCGACATTCACATCCTTAATCGCATGGGTTTCGCCATAATAGACCTGCACATTGCGCGTGGCGATCTTGATGGCATCCTCGCCTGCAATACGGGTGTCGAGTTGCATATTATTCACTTTCGTCTCCATGACTTACCACCTCCGCTCGAATTTACGGCGCAGGATAATGGCGAGGAAGTTCAACAAGAACAGAAGGGCCAGCATCACGATAATCGCGGATTGTGCCAAACCTTCGCGCACAGGCGCATCTTCATTTTGTGCCAAAAGGTAAACAAGCGTTGGCATCGATTGTGTCTGCTCCAACAGACCCCCGCTGAAGGGCGAGGATAGCAGATCCGCGCCCGTTGATACAGACAGACCAATCAACAGCAAAGGTGCGGTTTCCCCAAGGGCCTGCGCGATACCGATAATTGTGCCCGTTAGAATGCCAGGTGCTGCGAGGGGCAGAATATGGTGGAACATGGCCTGCACCTTCGAGGCCCCTACCCCGAGGGCTGCTTCGCGGATTGAAGGCGGCACCGCCTTGAGGGCCGCGCGGGTTGCGATCACAATGGTGGGCAGTGTCATCAAAGACAGAACAAAGCCACCGAGTAAGGCCGTGCCCCGAATGGAGGTTGTAATTCCAAGATCCGTCAGCGCGAACAAAATTGCGGCCCCAAGGATACCGAATACGATGGATGGCACCGCCGCAAGGTTGGCAATGTTGATCTCGATGAAATCGGTGAATTTGTTTTTGGGCGCAAATTCTTCAAGATAAATCGAGGCTGCGACCCCAAAAATCAACGAGAACACCAAGACCACCAGCATCATATAGAGCGAGCCCATCAAGGCAGGGCCAATCCCCGTAATCTCGCCGCTTTGCGAGTAAAGATTGGTGAAGAATTTCCAATGGAAATGGCGATTGATGATGTCGGCCTTGACCATTGCATCCGCAATGGCCAGATGACCCAATCCAAAACCAGGTGGCATATCGGCCTGACCGCGGCCTTGCAATTCACCCGTCAGATAGCGGGTGAGTGAGATTGCAACAGGCACGCCAGTGAATTCAGTTTCACCGACCAGATTGGGATTAGCTACGAGGTAATCACGCGTATCACGGCGATTGGCCGCATAGATCATCGAGGCCAAGGCCGCATCATCAAATTCTGCGGGTTGGCGCATCAGACCTGCGGCCTCGAGTAAGGCGGATTGCAGGCCTGTTTGCGCCACTGCGGCGGCGGCAGCGGGCATGGCATCAGCCGTGATCCAATCGGCAATGGCCTGAACCTGTAACGCGGCAGTTGCAAAGCCCGCACCAGAAAGGGTCGTAACGGCGGCCTCAAGCGCGGTATTTGCGGCGGCGATATCATCGCCCTCAAGGGCAGATTGTGCCCCGCGCAAGGCGCTGCCCGCTTGGCCGAAGATACGGGCGACATCACCCCCTGCAACAGCACCGTTTCGCAGATCCGACAAAGGCACCCCTGCCCCATCCATTAGCCCTGCTTGGGCAAGAATTTCCTCCGCACGGTCAGCGTAGCGCACGGTCACAGTGGCCATGACGTCAATCCCTGCGGCCTCAATTGTGGCCTTGAGAGAGTTTGCGTAAATCCCGCGCTCAAACCCCGAGCGCAGGCTGACGTCAGCGATTTCCTCTGGCGTAACTTCGCCCCCGTTTTCATTCAGAATTGCAGGGTCGTAATAGAGTTCAATCTCGGCTTGATATTGCCAGAGCGCAGGGATGCCGCGCGAGACGATTGACCACAGAAGCACACACAGGAAAAACAAAACCACTGTGATGGCCGAGATGCCAAGAATGCGCAGCGCAAGACCCTTTTGGTGGCGCTTTTGCACCTGTTCTGAGCGGGCATATAGCGATTGCATCTTGCGCTTTGGCAGATCAGAGGGGTTGGACAGATCAGTCATCAGTCATACTGCTCCCGATATTTGGCAACAATCCGCTGTGCGAGCAGGTTCAACCCCAGCGTGACGAAGAAGAGCGTGAAGGCCAGCGCGAAAACCGCCAGAACATCAATCGAGTCGAACCCTGACCCCTCGCCCGTGAGGACGGCCACGATGCGGGTTGTCACAGTCACAACTGCCCCGAATGGGTTTGGCTCCAATCCTGTGACCGAGGACAATGCGCCTGCGGCCAGAACCACAATCATGGTTTCCCCAATCGCGCGGGACGCGGCCAAAACGATGGCGCCCACAATGCCAGGCAGCGCGGCAGGCAAGATCACCTTGGTCACCGTTTCCGCGGGTGTCGCCCCCAGACCAAGCGAGCCATCCCGCATCGCCTGCGGCACGGCATTGATCACATCATCGGACAAAGACGATACGAACGGCACCAACATCATTCCCATCACCACGCCTGCGGTCAGAACCGAGACCGTGTTGGGCATAATCGTTGACCCCACCACCGCCTGTAAAAACGGGCCGACTGTCACAAGGGCGAAGATACCATAAACGATTGTCGGGATCCCCGCGAGGATCTCTAGCGCGGGTTTGATCGTGGCGCGCAGCGCGCTTGGGGCGAATTCCGACAGGTAGATTGCCGCGGAGAGGCCCAAAGGAACCGCCACCAATAATGCCACAAGCGCAATGTAAAGCGTGCCCCATATCAAAGGCAAAAACCCAAGCGCCGACACATAGCTGCCATCTGGCCCCTCAGGCGCGCCTGCAACATCGCCTGCAGGGGCCCATTCCATCCCAAAGAGGAAATTGAAAATCCCGTATTCCTTGAAAAAGGCTAATGTGGGGAATGTGATGGCTGACAGAATGCCAACAGTAGTCAAAATGGCGATGGTGGAGGCAAAGATCAAAAAGGCAAGGATCCAACGCTCGACCGAGATGCGCGCGCGGAAATCGCGGTTGATCAATTTTAGACCATAGAGAAACCCGCCGATGGCCAAAAATACTGCGCCGAGCCACCCTGTCAGTTCGACCGTGGCGTTAAAGCCGCGCAGGCGCAAAGCGGTCTCAAACATTTTTTGCGAGATATTCGCGCCAATAATTTGCCCGTCATCGCGCAAGCGCTGCGCCAACGGGGTGAAATCTACACGCCAGCTCTCAATATCGGCTTCGGTTGCGTTGCCATTGGCGATATAGCCATCAATCGCAACCGCCAACCCTTTGACATTCGCAACGAAGAGATCGCGCTGCGCGGCAAGACGAACGTCTATCTCGTCCTGCGGCAAGCCATCGGTAACGTCAGCGGATAACTGCAATTCAGGTGCATTGGGATCAATGATCGAGGCGGTATAGCTGTTCGAAGCAATCCCTGATCCAATCGACCAGAGAATAATGAAAATCAGTGCAGGCACAGAGGCCGCAAGGGCCACATGCATGCCATGTTGTTTCGGAAGCGAATGCAGGCTCGACTCAACCCCGTTTGCGACAGAAATCGCGCGGGCGCGCCCGATAAAAAAGCCCACAATCGCAAGCACTGCGATAAGGGCCAAAACAGCAATGCTGATTGTCAGGGGCATTTGGTCGTCCGCTCTGCTCTTTTAAGTTTTGCCCTTTGGGCGGGGTGGATCTGGGCGGTGGAACCGCCCAGACCGAATTTAGAAGACCGTCAGATCTTAGAGGCCTGCAACCATTGCTTGAGTCGCTGCCAATTCTGGATCTGGAACAAGGCCGTATTCAGCCAATGGGCCACCAGGGCCTGCGATTTCGTCAGAGATGAAGAACTCAACATATTCCTTCAAACCTGCGATTACCCCGATATGCTCTTGCTTGACGTAGAACTGCAGAGGGCGCGATACGGGGTATTCGCCAGATGCGATTGCATCAACGGTTGGGGTTACGCCAGACATAGTCGCAACCTGAAGACGGTCGGTGTTGTTTTCATAGAAAGACAGACCGAATACGCCAATACCTGTTGGGGTGCTGTCGAGATTTGCAAGCGTCTGTGTATAGTCGCCTTCGATATCAACCGAACGGCCATCGGTGCGAAGGGTCATGCAGGCTTCTTCAACCGCATCTTCGTCCATGCCCATACCAGCCATTGCTTCTGCTGCGCCAGTTTCCTCACAGCCTGCGAGGATCACGTTTTCTTCGAAAACTTCGCGCGTGCCGTGGTTCGTGCCAGGAACGAACATGTTGATTTCCTGAGAAGGAAGGTCACCATTTACGTCAGCCCAGTTGGTGTTTGGGTTGGCAACCATTGCGCCATCAACAGGCAACTCAGCGGCAAGCGCCAAGTAGATATCTGCAGGTGTAAAAGCGAAAGAAGGGCCATTGATGTCAGAGGCGAATACGATGCCGTCATAGCCAATGCGAACTTCGATTGGGGTTACGCCGTTGCCTAAGCATACTTCGCGCTCGGAGTCTTTCATCAAGCTAGAGGAGTTCGCGATATCGATTGTGCCTTCGCCAACGCCTTCGCACAACATGCGGCGGCCAGTGGACGAACCGCCACCCTCAACAACGGGGGTTGCGAAATCGGTTTCAGCGCCAAACGCTTCGGCAACGATATTTGCATAAGGCAGAACCGTGGATGAGCCCGCGATGCTGACATAGTCACGGCTCTGCGCGGCTGCGCCCGTTGCGGACAATGCCGCCAAGGCAAGGGCGGAAACGGTCAATTTTGTGAAAGACATTCTTCTGTCACTCCAAGTGGTTTTCGGGTTGGCAGAACGGGCACCAGTGCCGCGCTCTTGTGGGCCTGCCTATGCGTGGTTCGCCAAGCTTTTGTGACAGAAACGTAACAATTATATGACAATGCCCTCGGATCGCCCAAATTTTGTGAAAATTCTGCGAGATTCCGAAATTTTGAGCATTACTTTAGGAAAATAGCGGATTTCGATGGTTATTCGCTCGGAAGAATCACGGAAAAGCAGCTGCCTTTCCCCTGTTCCGAAGTGATTTTCAAACGCCCGCGATGGCGCTGGACGATGTGTTTTACAATCGCAAGGCCCAAACCCGTTCCCCCCATGGCGCGACTGCGGTGATTGTCCACGCGATAGAATCGCTCTGTCAGGCGCGGGATGTGCAAGGCATCAATTGCTTCCCCTTGATCGATGACATCGACACATAAAAGCCTGCCCTTAAGGCTGCCCTGCCCTGTCTCGTGGTGCATCTTGATTGTTACGGTCTTGTTCTGTCCGCCATATTTCAGGGCGTTTTCAATAAGGTTGCGGAAAACCTGTGTCAATTGATCGCTGTCGCCGCGCAATTCGGTGCTGACATCATCGGGGCGCTGTATCATCACCTGACAGCCGCTTTCTTCGACCAAGGGGCGCAAGGCTGCCAGCACGCGCGAGACAACATGCATCACGTCAATCACTTGATCGGGGCGCTGACGCTGTTGTGATTCAACCCGTGACAGCGACAAAAGATCCCCGATTAGGCGGTTCATCCGCTGTGCTTCATCCTGCATGATCTGCAAGAAACGCGATTGCGCTGCGGGGTCTTTGGCGGCAGGCCCGCGCAGTGTTTCGATAAACCCAAGAATTGCCGTAAGCGGGCTGCGCAATTCGTGGCTGACATTGGCCACAAAATCGCGGCGCATTTCTTCAACCTCGGTCAAATGGGTGACATCTTCGAAATGCAAGACAATGCCAAGCTTTGCGTCGGGCAAGGCCGTGATGCGCACGATAAACCGCTCGGCCCCTGCGGTGCTGGTTTGGATAAATTCCGCCTCGGATGAGACGCCAGATTGCAAAACCTGTTCAATCGCCTGCGCCAAAGTAGGCTGGCGAAACAGTGTCACATACGGGCGGCCTTGCGCCCATGTTCCAAACATGGCCTCAGCTTCTTCGTTTTGTTCGAGCAAAATACCATTTGGCCCCAAGCGAACCATTGGGTCAGGCACGCAATCGAACATGGCTGTCACAATTGCCTCAAAGGAATGGGTGTTGGTCATTTTCTGGGCCTTTTCGGGGGGTAAAGGGTCGAATCAATATGCACTTTAACTTCGCCAAGTTTCAGAAAATGTCGACCGCCCCTTTTTTTTGTGCTTTTTCATTCTAATTCGTTGCATCTGTGACGATTTTGCGGCGGATAATGGATTAGGCGTCAGGTCTTAGATGTCCGAATTGAGAGTGTGGGACGATGTCATCGGCTTCGAATAATGACACCGCGTTGCGTCAGATGCGCAACTTGGTTTTGGTGGATGTTCCCCCAAATCTCGCCTCTCGTTTGCCGCGCATGGTGGTTGATGCCGCGGAAATGGCTATTGCGGCGAATATTGATAAAATGCCCGAAATTTTGGCCACTGAGCGCCCTGATATGGTGATCTCACCCTTGATTGGCCCCAAATTTGACGCGATTGAATTGGCGGTTCAACTGCGCAAGGCCGCATTTCGGGGGCGGTTGGTGGTCATTTGCGATAAGCTGCCTGACCCCTCTTTGATCCGACAAGAACTGGAAAATCAGGCCTTGGGGTTCACGGTTAGCCTGTTGGTTTTGGGCGATAAGGACAGGTAGATCAGGGTTTAGACCGCTGCCAATGCCGCTGTGAAATCGGATTTCAGTTGCGTCACATCTTCAATCCCGACTGACAGGCGGAAAAAGCCTTCGCTGATGCCAAGGGCCGCGCGCCCCTCTGGCGTTAAGGCGCGGTGACTGCTCGAGGCGGGATGGCTAAGAGAGCAGGCCACATCCCCCAATGTGGGCGCAAAGGCGATATTGGGGGCCGCTTGCACAAAACGATTGGCCGCATCGCGACCGCCCTCAATCTCAAAGGACAGCATATTGCCCCCCTGCCCCTCAAATAGCGCCATGGCGCGGTTGTGATCAGGGTGATCGGGACGCGTTGGATATAGCACGCGCTTTACCTTTGGATGATGGGCCAAAAATTCGGCCAAGGCGGCTGCATTTTCCTCTGCCCGCGCATAGCGCAGATCAAAGGTGAACAGACCCCGTTCGGCCAGCCAACATTCATAGGGTGCAGGCGTCAAGCCCGTGGTGACCGCAAAATCATAGATCGCTTTGCGATGGTCTGGGTTTTTCGCGGCAACATAGCCCAAGGTCACATCGGCATGGCCCGCCAAAAGCTTGGTCACGGAATGGATGATGATATCTGCCCCGACCTGATAGCTGCGCATCATTGCGGGCGTGGTAAAGGTGTTGTCCAACACCATGATCAAACCATGTTGGGTGCAAATCTCGGCAATGCCTGCCATATCGGCCACACGCAAGGTGGGGTTTGAGAGGGCCTCGACCAAAACCAATTTTGTATTGGGGCGAAGGGCGCGTTTGAGGCTTGGCGCATCGGTCGGATCAAATTGACCCGTCTCGATTCCAAAACGCGGCAGGTCTTGCGACATCAACCGCAAGGAGCGGCCATATAGCTGGTCGGCGCCGATCATGTGATCGCCCGCCTTCAAAAGCCCCAGAAGTGCGGCAGTGATCGCGGCCATGCCAGACCCCGTGATCAGGCCGCCCTCTGCGCCTTCTAGGGCATCAATACGCGCGGCCAATGCGGCTGCGTTAGGATGACCTTCGCGTGCATAGGTATAGCCCGCCAATTGCCCACTATATTGCGCGTCCAGTTGGTCAGGGCTGCCTGCGGCATAGACCACGGATTGGTGCAAAGGTGTGGCCACTGGCCGCGCCGCGCCAATATCCATGGCTTGGCGGCGGATGATCTGACTGGTAGTTTTGGGATCTTTACTCATGCGCGGGTCGTCCCATTTCCTTTGACGATATATTTGAATGAGGTCAGCTGCTCTGCGCCTACAGGCCCGCGGGCGTGCATTTTGCCTGTGGCGATACCGATTTCAGCGCCCATTCCAAATTCCCCACCATCGGCGAATTGGGTTGAGGCGTTGACCATTACAATCGCGCTGTCGACATTCGCGGCAAAAATCTGTGCGGCCTCAGGGTTTTCCGTCAGGATCGCATCCGTATGGCCCGAGCCAAACTGGGCAATATGACCCATCGCAGCAGATAGGTTTTCCACGGGCTTGGCGGCGATGATCATATCCAAGAATTCCTTGCCAAAATCGTCTGGTGCGGCGCGGTTTGTGCCTGCGATATCGGCCAAAGCCCCATCGGCGCGCACCTCAACCCCCGCGGCAAGAAGTGCGGCAATAATGGGTTCCGCATGGCTATTGATCGCGTCTTGATGGATCAGCAAACATTCAGCCGCGCCACAAATACCTGTGCGGCGGGTTTTTGCATTTAACACCACGCGCAGCGCCTTATCAAAATCGGCATCCTTGTCGATATAGATATGACAGATGCCTTCAAGATGGGCAAAGACAGGCACGCGGGCCTCAGCCTGCACCAAACCGACCAAGGCCTTGCCACCGCGCGGCACGATGACATCAATCTGTCCTTGTGCATTCAACATGGCGCTGACAGCCGCGCGATCCCGTGTTGGCACGATTTGCACGGCCTCTGCGGGCAGGCCAGCCTCAGTAATGCCACGCACAATCGCGGCATGGATGGCGCGCGAAGAATGAAAGCTTTCCGATCCCCCCCGCAAGATCACGGCATTGCCAGATTTCAGGCATAGCGCCGCTGCATCCGCAGTCACATTGGGGCGGCTTTCATAGATGACGCCAATCACGCCAAGCGGGGTGCGCACGCGGGCGATATGCAACCCTGTGGGCCTGTCCCATTCTGCAATCGTGGCGCCAATCGGATCGGGCTGTTCTGCAATCGCCCGCAGGCCACCCACGATATCGCGCAGTCGATCCTCGGTCAGGGTGAGGCGATCCATCATCGCCGCTGTCAGCCCTTTTCCACGTCCGTAATCCAGATCTTGCGCATTCGCGGCCAGAATATCCGCGCGGAATTTCCACACATAGTCTGCCGCGCCAATCAGGGCTGCATGTTTGCGTTCAGCCGATGCTATGGCCAAGGCGCGCGCCGCAGTTTTCGCGCCCGCGCATAGGCCGTTCATCAATCCTGTGATATCCTCTGTCACTGGCGCAGCCCTCCCTTATAAGGCCATGTCATCGCGATGCACCAAGGCCGCGCGCCCTGGATAGCCAAGTAATTCTTCAATTTGATCAGAATGATGGCCTGCAATAATCTTGGTTTCATCGGCACTATAGCGCGACAAGCCAATTCCGATATGCGCGCCGTCTTGGCCAAGCAGTTCTACAGGATCGCCGCGCAAGAAACTGCCTGAAACCTTATGCACCCCAGCAGGCAGCAGAGACTTCCCCAGATTGAGCGCGCGCAACGCGCCTGCGTCCAAGGTCAGGCTGCCTTTGGGCTTCATTCCCAAAATCCAACGCTTGCGCGCATCTTGGGGGTCGAGTGTTGGAATAAACCATGTCACCCGCGCGCCGCCCTCAATCGCCGAAAGGGGCGCACTCACCGCCCCTTGGGCAATCGCCATGGCGCATCCTGCACTCATGGCATTGCGTGCGGCCATCAGTTTGGTTTTCATTCCACCCTTTGACAGACCCGTTCCCGCATCGCCTGCCATCGCCTCGATCTCAGGGGTGATGTCATGGATCACGGGGAAATGTATGGCGCTTGGGTCTTGTGAAGGGTTGGCGGAATAAAGCCCATCCACATCTGACAACAAAATACATTGATCCGCGCCCGCCATGGCGGCCACATTCGCCGCTAGACGATCATTGTCGCCATAGCGGATTTCATCAGTGGCAATAGTGTCATTTTCGTTGACGATGGGAACAGCACCCTGTGCGAGAAGCGTTGCAAAAGTCGCGCGCGTGTTCAAATAGCGCCGCCGATCCTCGCTATCATCCAAGGTCAGCAGGATTTGTGCGGCCGTGATCCCATGCGGGGCGAGATATTCTTCATAGGCGCGGGCCAAACGGATTTGCCCTACGGCGGCGGCGGCCTGCGCCTCGTCAAGGGAGAGCGCCTTGGCCCCAAATCCAAGCACGCCGCGACCAAGCGCGATTGAACCAGACGACACCACGATCACATCCGTGCCGCGATTGCGCAGCCGCGCGATATCCGCGGTCAAATCTTGCAACCATGCCTCGCGCAATTGGCCCGATACACCATCGACCAAAAGGGCCGAGCCGATTTTAACCACCAATCGCCGCGCCTGTGCCAGTTGCGGCACCGCCTGCTGGGGCTGTGTTATGGCCGCCACGCTTCGTCTTCCTTTGCGTCCAATTTCTTTTGGCGCAGATTGCTGTCATCAATCCCCGCGCGCAAGACCCGTAACACCTCGGTCACGCCTGTTTTTGCGACCCCTGACATCAACATGACTTTACCGCCAATCGCCTTTTGCAAGGCCTCACGCTTTTCGGCGATTTCTTCATCGCTGAGCGCGTCAATTTTATTGAGAACTGTGACACGGGGCTTGTCATACAGCGCGTCTGAATAGGCCTCTAGCTCGGTCAGAATGGTTTCACAATCACCCACGACATCCTCGGATGTGCCATCAATTAGATGCAACAAGATCGCGCAGCGTTCGATATGACCCAAGAAGAGATCGCCAAGCCCCCTGCCCTCAGATGCGCCTTCGATCAAACCAGGGATGTCAGCAACCACAAATTCGACCCCATCGACCCCAACAACCCCCAAATTCGGGTGCAGGGTGGTAAAGGGATAATCCGCGATTCTCGGGCGGGCATTGGACGTTGCTGCGAGAAATGTCGATTTCCCCGCATTTGGCAAACCCAAAAGCCCCGCATCCGCAATTAGTTTAAGGCGCAGCCAAATGGTGCGCTCGACCGCCTCTTGGCCAGGATTTGCACGGCGGGGGGCCTGATTGGTGGCAGATTTGAAATGTAAATTCCCAAAGCCACCATTTCCCCCCTTGGCCAACAGCACGCGCTGGCCAACCTCGGTCAGATCGGCGATGACGGTTTCCATATCCTCGTCTAGGATTTCTGTGCCCGCAGGCACGCGCAAAATGATCTCGTCACCATCTTTGCCCGTGCGCTGCCGCCCCATGCCAGGCTGCCCGTTTTTGGCAAAGAAATGCTGCTGATAGCGAAAATCAATGAGGGTGTTTAGCCCATCAACCGCAACCGCCCAGACATCACCGCCGCGCCCGCCATCGCCACCATCAGGGCCGCCATATTCAATGAATTTTTCGCGGCGAAAGCTGACGCAGCCAGAACCGCCCGCGCCCGAGCGGATATAAACTTTGGCAAGATCAAGGAATTTCATAAGTTCACCTTTCGCGGGCAGCTTATGGCGCTCCCTTGCCAAATTCGGAATGTCTGACCTGCCTTAGCGCCTTAGATCAGTTTTTTCAAATATGTCCATGTGGGCAATGCCGCGCTGCGCGCGACTGAATAGCTTTCTGCATCGCCCAGATATTCAAAGCCTGCATTCACCAAAACCCGCGCCGAGCTTGGGTTGTCTTGAAAGACGCTTGCGAAAATTGTGGCATTGGCTAGCGGATTGGCAGCAATGAGGGCGCGCACCACTTCAGAGGCGATACCCGTGTTCCACATTGTGGGGGCCACCCAATAGCGGATTTCCGACTGCCCGCGATCCATTTGGTGCAATTCGATCACGCCAACCAATTCCGCCCCACCTGAAGGGCTGGCATCAATGGCCCAAATCACATCTTGGGATTGATCCGCCAAGGCGCGCTCAATCATGGCTTCAACTGCCCCTGGTGGCAGCGGATGCGGGATATTGGGTGTCATCTCGGCCACGCGTTTGTCGGATGCGTAAAGCGACATCAACCCTGTATCCGCCATACTTAAGGGGCGCAGCTGAAAGCGATCTGTCGTGATGACAGATTGCGCGGTGATTTTGTCTTGCTTCATGATCGCACCTATTGCCCCATTTTAGGGCTTAACCAACAAAAAAAGAGGCCGGCTGAAACGCCGGCCCCTTTTCGAAATCATCGCGAAAAGCGTGGCGTTACTCAGCAGCTTCTGCTGTCGGCAACACGGAGATAAATGTGCGGCCCTTAAAGCCCTTGCGGAAGCTGACATTGCCCTCGGCGGTTGCGAAGATCGTGTGATCTTTGCCAATGCCAACACCTTCACCCGGCCACCATTTTGTGCCGCGCTGACGGCAGATGATGTTACCTGGAATTACGGCTTCGCCACCGAATTTCTTAATGCCAAGGCGGCGACCAGCACTGTCGCGACCGTTGCGGGACGAGCCACCTGCTTTTTTATGTGCCATGTGTCTCTCTCCTTATGCCTTGTCCGCTTTCGCGGCTTTGGGTTTCGCAGCTGCCTTTTTAGGTGCTGCGGCTTTCTTCTCGGCGGCGTCCTTCTTAGGGGCTGCTTTCTTGGCAGGGGCCTTTTTAGGGGCGTCTGCCTTTGCATCCTCTGCCTTTGCGGCCGCAGGCTTTTTCGCGGCTGCCTTTGCAGGCTTCTCTGCCGCTTCTGCCGCCTTCGGCGCCGCTGCCTTCTTGGCAGGGGCTTTTGCAGGGGTTGCTGCAACCAAGGCCGCCATTTCAGCCGCAGAAACAGAACCCGCGCCAACAGCCGCCTTAACGCCAGATTTATCCGCGCCCGAGGCAAGGATCTCTGTCACGCGCAACAGGGTCAGTTGCTGACGATGGCCCTTCGTGCGCTTAGAGCTGTGCTTACGGCGGCGCTTGACGAAGTGAATCAGCTTTTCGCCTTTGATCTGGTCGATCACAGTGGCCTGAACAGCAGCACCAGACACAAGCGGCGCACCAAGCACAGGCTTGTCGCCACCGACCATCAGAATTTCGTTGAATTGAACGGTTTCACCCGCTGCAGCCGCCAGTTTTTCAACGCGCAGAACGTCACCCGCCTGCACCTTATACTGTTTGCCGCCTGTCTTAAGGACCGCGAACATGGGTCTTTCCTTTCCAGTTCCGCGCCGTGCGGCCCCCGCCTTGGGGTGTTGATGCAAGGGTTTGACCCACTTGCGCCTCTGGCTGCGCACCCTGATTTCAGGGCGTTCATCACAAAAATCAGAAACCGCCCGAGTCACCTCGCGCGGCCTGTGCGATGCGTATGCCCCAAGGGCGTTTGACTGTCAAGGTGAAGTCAGAGGCAAATCATGGCAAATAGGGCTATGCATTCAAGGCCGCAAAAAATCTTGCAAGCAGCTGCCCACACCCCCTTGCGCGCCCTGCCGCCTGCCGCTATTCCCCCACCACCCTGACCCAAAGCGCGGAGAGGTGCCGGAGTGGTCGAACGGGGCGGTCTCGAAAACCGTTGTGGGGGTGACTCCACCCAGGGTTCGAATCCCTGTCTCTCCGCCACATCCCTGCACACCCAATCCCTGCCCCGCGCATTTGCGTCTGGCTTTTGTCGGGCTTTGCCGTTATGGGCCTGCGAAACTCTCCCCCTTTGCGGATAAGGAATTCCGATGGAACTGCGTAATATCGCGATTATCGCCCATGTCGACCATGGCAAAACAACCCTTGTTGATGAGCTGCTCAAGCAATCGGGCGCCTTCCGCGAGAACCAAGCCGTGGCTGAGCGCGCGATGGACAGCAATGACCTAGAGCGCGAGCGCGGGATCACTATTCTGGCGAAAGCCACCAGCGTGGAATGGAATGGCGCGCGCATTAATATTGTGGACACTCCAGGCCACGCCGATTTCGGCGGTGAGGTGGAGCGCATTTTGAGCATGGTGGATGGCGTGGTGTTGTTGGTGGATGCCGCAGAAGGGCCAATGCCGCAGACGAAATTCGTAACGTCCAAGGCACTGGCGCTAGGCCTACGCCCCATTGTTGTGCTGAACAAGGTGGATAAACCAGATGCCGAGCCTGATCGCGCCTTGAACGAATGTTTTGATCTGTTTGCTTCGCTTGGTGCAAGTGATGAGCAGCTTGATTTCCCGCATCTCTATGCATCGGGGCGCTCTGGTTGGGCGGATACATCGCTGGAAGGGCCGCGCAAGGATTTGACGGCGCTGTTTGAATTGGTGATGCGCCATGTCCCTGCCCCGCGTCAGATTGCAGAACGCAGCGCGCCGTTTCGGATGCTGGCCACAACGCTTGGCTCTGACCCGTTTATTGGGCGCATCCTGACAGGGCGCGTTGAAAGCGGCACGCTAAAGCCAAATGAAACCGTTAAGGCGCTGTCGCGTGATGGCACCCAGATCGAAAGCTTTCGGGTGAGCAAAATCTTGGCCTTCCGCGGCTTAGGCCAGCAACCCATCGATGCGGCTGAAGCGGGGGATATTGTGACCCTTGCGGGTATGACCAAGGCCACGGTGGCAGATACAATCTGCGCGCCCCAAGTCACCGAGGCGATCCCCGCGCAACCGATTGACCCGCCTACGATTACCGTGACCTTCGGCATCAATGACAGCCCTCTTGCAGGCCGCGATGGCAAAAAGGTGCAAAGCCGCGTGATCCGTGAACGCCTGATGAAAGAGGCGGAATCGAATGTGGCCATCAAGGTGACAGATACGCCCGGCGGCGAGGCGTTTGAGGTCGCAGGGCGCGGCGAATTGCAGATGGGTGTCTTGATCGAGAACATGCGCCGCGAGGGGTTTGAACTGTCGATTTCCCGCCCGCAAGTTTTGTTCCGTGAGGAAGGCGGCCAACGCCTAGAACCCATCGAAGAAGTGACTGTCGATGTGGATGATGAATATGCAGGGGCGGTGATTGAGAAAATCACAGGCCCGCGCAAGGGCGATCTGGTCGAGATGAAGCAAAATGGCGGCAAGACCCGTATCGTGGCACATGTGCCATCGCGTGGTTTGATCGGCTATCACGGGGAATTCTTGACCGATACGCGCGGCACGGGCGTGCTGAATCGCGTCTTTCATGGATGGGCGCCCCATAAAGGGCCAATTCCCGGTCGGCGCGCAGGCGTTTTGATCTCGATGGAAGATGGCGAGGCCGTGGCCTATGCCCTGTGGAACCTTGAAGAGCGTGGCCGCATGTTCATTGGCCCGCAGGAAAAGGTCTATCAAGGCATGATCATTGGCGAACATAGCCGCGACAATGATCTAGAAGTGAACCCGCTCAAGGGCAAGAAATTGACCAATGTGCGCGCCTCTGGCTCTGATGAGGCAGTGCGCCTGACCCCGCATGTTCAATTCAGCCTCGAAGAGGCCATCGCCTATGTTGATGATGATGAACTGGTTGAAGTGACGCCAAATTCGATCCGTTTGCGCAAGCGCTTCCTTGATCCGCACGAGCGTAAACGCCAATCGCGCGCGGCAAGCTGATAAAGAAAAAAGCCCGCCATTTTGGCGGGCTTTTCCTTATTCGTTTTTGCCAGTCGGTAAAAGTTGATCCATGCTGATAGAGGGCTGTGCGCACCCTGCCTCACCCACAACCTTTGCAGGCACCCCCGCAACTGTGGTGCAATCAGGCACCTCGTGCAGGACAACAGAACCAGCAGCAATGCGCGAGCAATGACCAACACGGATATTGCCCAAAACTTTGGCGCCTGCGCCGATCAACACGCCATCCCCAATTTTTGGATGCCGATCTTCTTCCTCTTTGCCTGTGCCGCCTAAGGTCACCGAATGCAGCATCGACACATTGTCGCCGACCACGGCCGTTTCACCGATCACGATAGAATGCGCGTGGTCGATCATGATCCCCTGCCCGATCCGCGCATTGGGGTGGATATCCACGCCGAATAGCTCAGAAGTGCGCATTTGGATGAAATATGCAAAATCGCGCCGTCCCTGCTGCCACAGCCAATGACCCAAACGATAGGCCTGCACCGCTTGAAACCCTTTGAAATAGAGAAGCGGTTGGATGAAACGATGGCAGGCAGGGTCGCGATCCGTCACGGCAACAATATCCGCACGGGCCGCTGCCCCAAGAGATGGGTCGCTGCGATAGGCCTCATCTGCAATCTCACGCAGGATTTGTTCGCTCATCTCGCTTGAGGCTAGCTTGTGCGACATCCGATAGGCCAATGCCGCCTCTAGCGATTTATGATGCAGCACGCAGCCATGGATCACACCACCCAGCAGAGGCTCGGCCACAATAGCCTCCTCCGCCTCGCGCAAGATGCGATCCCATACGGGATCCAGCTTCGATGGTTTTGGATGTGTTTGGGCCATATTCTGCCTCCATCACGTCAATTCAGACGACCGATATAGCAGGTATAGCATATTTGAAAACCCAATGCGCTTTCAAAATTTGGGGCGGGTTAGACCCAATCGGGCAGGCTTAATTCGATGTAATGCGCCACCAATCGCACCGTTCCACCTGAAAACACTCCGCCTTCTGCAGTCAGGGTAAGGGCCGTTGGTGACCAATAAACAAGCGGCGCTTGCGGCCCGTTCACCCATGAATTGACACTCAAAGATATGCCTGATCCAAATCGCAAGGGGTCTTCTGCGACCCCAATCGCCCATGTGCTCAGCGTGCCCGTGAGCGTGGATGTGACCAATCCCGTGACCCCCAACCCGATGCTGCGTTCTGGGAAAATAGGGTCTGTTGTGGCACTCGCACCAGGGGCGATCACTAGATCAAGCGGCGTGGATCGAACATCAACGCCCCCGCCCAAGGGCGTGCCGCTGATCTGCGGGCGTTGCCACGTCACGCCATCAAATCGCAAGATTTCACGGGCGCCCACATCATAGCCCTGCCACCCGATTGCGGGCGTGATGTAATCCCATCCCCCATTGCTAAACATAGTGATGGACCAGTTCAGATGGGGAAGCTCAATTGGCGGCGAAAGCTCAGACCACCCCCTGTGCCACTGGCACTGCGCGGTTTTTGAACGGCTCTATCGCCGCATCGTCAGTCCTGATGTCATCTGCCGTGAAACAGCTTGCGCTGCTGCAGGCGCAAACGCCTGCCGTTTCGTTCTGCGCCGCGGTTAATTTCCAGAATTGGCTCGTGCATCCGCCTCAATCTCGCGCCAACGCACGACATTTCGGTTATGCTCGGCCAATGTTTCAGCAAAGGCATGACCGCCCGTGCCATCGGCCACGAAAAAGATGTAAGTCGTGTCGTCAGGGTTCAACGCCGCTTCAATAGAAGCGCGCCCTGGATTTGCAATCGGCGTTGGCGGCAGTCCGTCAATTTGATATGTGTTCCAAGGGGTTACGCGGTCAAGTTCACTTCTCCGCAAACCGCGCCCCAACACGCCTTGTCCCTCTGTGACGCCGTAGATCACAGTCGGGTCGGTCTGCAAACGCATTCCCTGCCGCAGACGATTGGTAAAGACACTGGCAACAACCCCGCGCTCTTCAGCCTGCCCCGTTTCTTTTTCGATGATGGAGGCCAAGATCAACGCCTCTTGCGGCGTGCTGATTGGCAGGTTTTCCGCGCGATTGGCCCACGCCTCCATCAAAATGGCCTCTTGGCGGGCTTGCATCTGAACCAACAGCTCCGCCCGCTCCATGCCGCGCGTGGCCTCATAAGTGTCTGGGGCCAATAACCCTTCGGCAGGGATCTCTGCCACCTCACCGCTTAGAAATTCTGCTGATTTCAGCCCTTCAACGATCTGCCACGATGTCAAACCTTCTGGGATCGACACGCGATAGGCAATGCTTGCGCCGCTTTCGGTGATTTCGCTGTAAATTGTTGGGATTTCAGCATCATAGGCAAATTCAGCCAATTCAATAACTTCGCCCGTGCCAGGCACCCGCTCGACCAGACGCTGCTCGCCCGTGCCATCAATGCGCAGAACATAGGTTGCAACATAACGATAAACGGGGGCGGCATTTTGGGTGATGACCCCCAAAATCTCCTCCATAGAGGCGCGCGCAGGGATTTCAAAAGACCCTGCACGAATAGCGCCTGCCATGTCGCTATATTCTGCGCCCAAACGAAAAATAGCAGGATGCGTCACAGCCCCCGCTTCGGCCAAACGCGCGGTCACTTGCGACAGGCCCGCACCGCGCGGCACCTCGAAAAAGATCGGCCCCTCAAGCGGCCCTTCCTTGGTAAATTCCCGCTGACCCCACCCGATCGCGCCAGCCACGGCGATACATAGCACAATCAGCAGGCTGAACGAATTCGCAGCCACGCTTTTCCACATATGTCAGACTTTCCCCATAATCAGACAGGCATTTGTCCCACCAAAGCCAAAGGAATTGCTCTGCACCACATTGATCTCGCCCTTCACAGACTGATTGGCGCAAAGATTAATGGCCGTTTCTGCCGCAGGCGTATCAAGGTTAATTGTTGGGGGGGCGATTTGGTCACGAATGGCCAAGATAGAGAAGATCGCCTCAATCGCGCCCGCTGCACCCAACAAATGCCCTGTTGCGGATTTTGTTGAGGACATCAGCAGATTTTTCGCATGATCCCCCATCAACCGCTCAACCGCGCCCAACTCAATTGTATCGGCCATGGTCGAGGTGCCATGCGCATTGACGTAATCCACATCTGACGGCGCTAGCCCTGCACGCTTAAGCGCGGCACGCATCGCGCGCTCGGCCCCTTCATGGTCAGGCGGTGGGGCCGTAATGTGATGGGCATCGCCCGACAGGCCATAGCCTAAAATTTCCGCATAGATTTTTGCGCCGCGCGCTTTGGCGTGTTCATATTCCTCCAACACAACCACGCCCGCGCCTTCGCCCATGACGAACCCGTCACTGTCGCTATCCCATGGACGGCTTGCCTTTTGAGGTTCATCGCCCCGCTTGGTCGACAACGCCTTGCACGCGTTAAAGCCCGCAATACCAATTTCACAAATCGGGCTTTCTGCACCGCCTGCAATCATCACATCCGCATCACCCCATTGGATCAGACGCGCCGCGTCCCCAATGGCATGTGCGCCCGTGGAACAGGCCGTAACAACCGCATGGTTTGGCCCACGGAAGCCATATTTGATCGACACTTGCCCAGAGATCAGGTTGATCAGCGCACCTGGCACAAAGAAAGGCGATACGCGGCGCGGCCCTTTTTCCTTAAGCGTGATGGATGTTTCCGCAATCGAGGCCAAGCCACCAATGCCAGACCCAATCAAAACACCTGTGCGCTCAAGCGCATCACGATCTTCGGGTTCCCATCCTGCGTCTTTGATGGCCTGCTCGGCCGCCGCAACGCCATAGAGGATGAATTCATCCACTTTGCGCTGTTCTTTCGGCTCCATGTAAAGATCAGGGTTAAAGGTTCCATCCGACCCATCGCCGCGCTTCACTTCGCAGGCATAGGTCGTTGCCAGATGGCTTGCGTCAAAGCGGGTGATGGTTCCCGCCCCTGATTGGCCCGCCAAAAGCCGCGACCATGTCTCCTCCACCCCTGTGGCCAGAGGTGTCACCAGTCCCAATCCTGTCACAACAACGCGCCGCATCTTCACTGCCCTTCTCTCGTTTCGCGAAAGCCTGCACGTTGATAGCCTAGGGGTGCCAAGATGGGCAATCCCTCTCGCAGAAATCAGGCAGATTCCCTTGCCATTTTGGCACAAAAAAACGGCACCGCCGCAACGATGCCGTTTTCAAAATCCATCCCTCAGCCACTAAGCGGACTGTGGGGGATTGGCTTATTGCGCGTCAGTGATGAACTTGACCGCATCGCCGAAAGTCTGGATCGTTTCCGCCGCATCATCGGGGATTTCGATGCCAAATTCTTCCTCGAACGCCATTACCAACTCGACTGTATCGAGCGAATCCGCGCCCAGATCGTCAATGAAAGACGCGTTTTCAGTCACTTTGTCTTCATCTACGCTCAGATGCTCGACAACAATTTTCTTCACGCGACCTGCGATATCGCTCATGTTCTTTCCTCATCCATTTCGTGCGTGGGTTTATCCCCTGCACTGTTTCACTGGGCCGATTTTGGCCGCTCAATCCCGATCCCAACCGACTCAACCAGAGAAATGTCAGAACCAGAGCCGCCGAAAAGCAAAGCCTTTCGGTGAAAATCAGCGCCGCTATAGCATGTTTGCGAAATAAGGCAATGCCTCAATCCCACCATAACGGCACAACTGTTACAGCATCGCCATGCCGCCATTCACATGCAACGTGGCCCCTGTAACATATCCCGCTTCATTTGATGCCAGATACAGCACGGCTGCCGCGATCTCCTCGGGTGTTCCCATCCGCCCTGCGGGGATTTTGACATTGATGGCCGCTTTTTGATCATCATTCAGCTTGTCTGTCATCGGTGTTGCAATGAAACCTGGCGCGACACAGTTCACAGTCACGCCACGGCTGGCCACCTCATAGGCAAGGCTTTTTGACATACCCACCATGCCCGCTTTCGCGGCTGCATAATTCCCCTGCCCTGGATTGCCCGTTGCCCCCACGATAGAGCTGATATTGATGATCCGACCCCAGCGCGATTTCATCATACCGCGCAACGCGCCGCGGCACAGCCGCATGGTTGAGGTCAGATTAACCTCCAACACCTGCGCCCATTCTTCGTCTGACATCCGCATGAACAGGTTATCGCGTGTGATGCCAGCATTATTAACCAAAATATCCATCGCACCCATGGCCTCGATGGCTTGTTTTGGCAGGGCTTCAACCGCTTCAGCATCGGACAAATTGCACGGCAGAATATGGCTGCGTTCACCCAGTTCAGCGGCAAGGGCCTCAAGCGGCTCAACCCGCGTGCCAGATAGGGCAACCACCGCCCCCACGCTGTGTAACGCGCGTGCTATATCCGCCCCAATCCCCCCAGATGCGCCCGTCACAAGCGCAGATTTTCCTGTCAAATCAAACATAAAGCCCATCCTTATCCCTTAAGCGCGGCAATATCCGTGGCCGTTCCGATTGCTTTTGTCTCCATCTCGCGCGCAATGCGCTTGACCATCCCAGACAGCGCCTTGCCCGCGCCAACCTCCCACGCCTCGGTCACTTCATTTTGCGCCATCCACATCACGGATTCGCGCCACCGCACGCGGCCTGTGACCTGCGTGATCAGATTGTCGCGGATCAGCGCGGGATCATCGCTTGGCCCCGCCATCACGTTGCCGACCAATGGCACAACAGGCGCGTTTAACGTGACACTTGCCAACGCCCCCGACATTACATCGGCCGCAGGTTGCATTAGCGCGCAATGAAAGGGGGCAGAGACAGGCAGCACCACAGCGCGCTTGGCCCCGCGTGCTTTGGCAAGCTCAACGGCGCGCTCTACCGCCGCCGCATGACCCGAAATCACAACTTGCGCGGGGTCATTGTCATTGGCCGCTTGGCAAACATCCCCTTCAGCCGCGTCAGAGGCCAAATCCGCCACCGTATCAAAATCTAGGCCCAAGATTGCGGCCATCGCGCCCTGCCCTTTTGGTGTAGCTTTTTGCATTGCATCGCCACGAATGCGCAACAACTTGGCCGTATCCGCCACCGACAGGCTCCCTGCCGCACAAAGCGCAGAATATTCGCCCAAAGAATGTCCAGCCACAAAACTCGCGTAATCTTTCAGGGCAAACCCTTCGGCCTCAAGCGCGCGCACAGCCGCCATGGACGTTGCCATCAATGCAGGCTGCGCATTGGCAGTCAGGGTCAATTCGTCCTGATCCCCCTCCCAAATCAAATGCGACAGGTTTTGACCCAGTGCTTCATCCACCTCTTCAAACACCGCGCGCGCCGCGGCATAGGTATCAGCCAAATCACGGCCCATTCCAATTGTCTGCGCCCCTTGGCCTGGAAAGATAAAAGCACGGCTCATATTGCCTCTCCCACTTGTTTGTCTTGGGGTTATGGCTACAAGATATAGGGGGCAAGGGCAATTCATAACCGCAATTTTGCCCTGATTTTACGGCAAGCCCGCTACAGCTTGCACCCTGCCGTGATCTGTGTATAAGGCAGGCAACTTTCGCCTAATATAAATGCAACGGCGTGATCCCTCGTGACTGATGGGGCGAAAGTGGAACGCATCGGTCTTTGAAACGCGCCCGAACAGTATCGGAGTTCACATGCCCCTTTACGAGCATGTTATGATCTCGCGTCAGGACTTGTCCAACGCGCAAGCTGAAAGCTTGATCGAGCATTTCAGCACCGTCCTCAAGGACAATGGTGGTTCCGTAGTTGATGCCGAATATTGGGGTATCAAGACCATGGCCTACAAAATCAACAAGAACCGCAAAGGCCATTATGCCTTCTTGCGCAGCGATGCCCCCTCGGCCGCCGTGCATGAGATGGAGCGTTTGATGCGCTTGCATGATGACGTGATGCGCGTCTTGACCATCAAGGTTGACGCCCACGAAGAAGGCCCTTCGGTTCAAATGCAAAAACGCGAAGAACGCGGCGAACGCCGCGAGCGCCGTTAATTTAAGGGAAGGATAGAATCATGGCAGCAAAACCGTTTTTCCGCCGCCGCAAGTCCGACCCGTTTGACGGGGAAGACGCGCCAAAAATCGATTACAAAGATGTGCGCTTGCTTCAGCGTTACATCTCTGAGCGTGGCAAGATCGTGCCTGCACGTATCACTGCCGTATCCGCAAAAAACCAGCGCAAGCTGGCACAGGCCATCAAGCGCGCTCGTTTCCTCGCGCTGTTGCCCTATGCAGTGAAGTAAGGAGAAACCGATATGGATGTGATCCTTCTTGAACGCGTGGCCAAACTTGGCCAGATGGGCGATGTCGTTTCGGTAAAAGACGGCTATGCGCGCAACTATCTCTTGCCACAGCGCAAGGCGATGCGTGCAAATGACAACAACCTCAAGGCCTTCGAAGCGCAAAAAGCCCAGCTTGAAGCGCGCAACCTTGAGACAAAGAAAGAAGCCGAGGATTTGGCAGCCCGCTTGGGAGGTCAGCAATTCGTTGTGATCCGCTCGGCCTCTGATTCTGGTGCGCTTTACGGCTCTGTCACCACCCGTGACGCGGCTGATGCGGCCACCGATGCAGGGTTCAGCATTGATCGCAAGCAGGTTGCCCTGACCGCGCCGATCAAAGAGCTTGGCCTTCACGTTGTGTCTGTCGTTCTGCACCCTGAGGTAGATGTGACCATCACCCTCAACGTGGCACGTTCAACCGAAGAGGCAGAATTGCAAGCCTCTGGTAAGTCAATCCAAGAACTGGCCGCCGAAGAAGAAGCTGCTGCAGAATTCGAAATTGCAGAACTCTTTGACGATATTGGCGCAGCTCAGATGGACGATGACGAAGACGCCCCTGCCCCTGCGGCAGAGGCAGCAGACGAAGGTGAAGAAAACGCATAAGCGTTTCTCAGACTGCAAACCAAAAGAAAACCGCGCCCCAAACAGGGCGCGGTTTTTTCTGTTTACCACCTTCGCTTGGATCAGTTCGTCCAAGTCTCCAATTCCAAATTGGCGGGACAGCTTTGACCATTATATGTGCCAAGCCAAACATCAACACGCCCGTTTAGCGCCGATGGCCCATAGACATTGATCAAAGGATCAAGATTGCCATTGCTGTCATCATCAAACAGCCATGTTCCATCTGCGGTATTGACCAACATCACGGTGTCGCAACTCGCATTGACCTGCAATTCCAACCGATACCCCTGCATCTGGCTGAGGTTGAAGGAAAATTGCGGTGCAGGCGTGAACCAGCCATGACCGGGCAAACCGCACCCAGAAATCTCGCCGCTGCCATAGGCCGATGCTGAGAAATTGGTGGGTGAGTATAGTTGCGGCCCGTTTAAATCATAGCTTGGCCCCGTCAGGCCGATGGTCGGACAATTGCCCGAATTGCTTGGTGCGGCGGTGCTCGCCGTCCATGTTTCAAATTCAATCGTAGCCGAACAATTTGATCCTAAGGTGCCAACCCAGACATCCACCTGCCCGTTCAGCGCATCACTGCCCGACATGCGCAGCATCGGATCAAGGTTGCCGTTGCTGTCATCGTCAAAATACCAAATTCCATTAGCTGAATTCACAAGTAGCGTAGCATCGCAACTGCTGTTCACTTGGATCTCAAGATCATAACCCTGCATTCCTGACAGGTTCAGCGTATATTGCGGGCTTGCCGAGACCGATCCTGCACCAGATATGCCGCAATTGCTGAGCATCGCCCCGCCCGTTGCCATGGTCGAATAGCTTTGCGGTGAATAGAGCTGATCCCCGGTAAAGCTCAGATAAGTGCCGCTTTTGGCAAAGGTTGGACAGGCGGCTGCCGTGACCACAGACACAAACAACACGGCACAGGCTGATAGTAAAACGCGTAGCATGACTTCGTCCCTCATTTTGTTGGTTTATCCCCAAGTCGCGAAAGGCACGCGTGACCCATATGTCCAGTGCACCCCGTCTCTAGCTTACGCCGGAATCTCCAGAACACCACAAAAAAGCCCCCAATCCTCATTGGGGGCCTTTCGTGATGCTGTACTAAGTCTTGCGAAGATTATTCTTCGTCCAAGGCCTCAACAGCTTTTTCAAGCTTGGCTTTGGTGGTTTCGACATCCTTCACTTCAGCCTGCTCAAAGATATAGTCAACGACCTTATCCTCGAACAATGGTGCGCGAAGCTGCTGCTGCGCTTGCTGATTTTTCTGAATGAATTCAAAGAAGGCGCGCTCTTGACCGGGGTATTGACGCGCTTGATTCATGACCGCTTGGGTGAATTCCGCATCGGTCACTTGAACCTCGTTCTTCTGACCCAATTCAGCCAAGAGCAAGCCCAACTTTACACGGCGCTCGGCCAGTTTTGTGTGCTCTTTGGTCGGTTTGATCTCACCATGATCATGGCCCTGATGCTCAGGGTTTTCTTCATGCCAAAGTTGATGCGCGATCTGCGCGGCTTCTGCCTCGACAAGGCTTGGGGGCAGATCAAACTTAACCTGCTTGTCCAACTGATCGAGCAAAGCGCGCTTGGTGATCTGGCGCGCGGCCCCTGCATATTCAGCCTGCAAACGCTCCGACACCTGACCCTTCAGGGCCTCAAGGCTTTCTGCGCCATATTTCTTGGCAAGCTCATCATCAATCGCCGCAGGAACGGGCTTTTTGACCTCTTTGATCGTGCAATCAAAGGTCGCTGCTTTCCCTGCCAAATGCTCAGCGCCGTATTCCTCAGGGAAGGTGACGGAAACCTGCTTTTCTTCGCCTGCTTTTACGCCGATCAACTGATCTTCGAACCCTGGGATGAAGCTATTCGAGCCCAAAACAAGTGGGTAATCTTCGGCGCTGCCGCCTTCAAACGCCTCGCCATCGACCTTGCCTACGAAATCAAAGACGACCTGATCATCTTTGGCGGCTTTACCCTTTTTGGTTTCGAAATTCTGGGCTGTCTCAGCCAGTTTCGCCAGTGTCTCGTCAATCTCTTTGTCTGATGCAGGCACAACCATGCGCTCAAGCTTCAGCTTCTTGTAATCCACATCAGGGATTTCTGGCAGACGCTCATAGGACATCGAGACGATGACATCATCGCCTTCTTTCCAATCCTCGTTCACCATCTTGACCTCAGGCTGCATCGCAGGGCGGTCGCCAGATGTTTCAAGGTGGTTTTGCATCGCGCTATCAACAGCGTCTTGCATCGCTTCGCCCATGACACGGGGGCCGAATTGCTTTTTCAAAAGCGCCATCGGCACTTTCCCCTTGCGAAAGCCTTTCATCTCAATCTCAGGCTGCGCTTCGGCCAGTTTCTCATTGACCTTAGCTTCAAGTTCCGCACCCGTGATGGTGATTTCATAGGCGCGCTTTAGGCCTTCGTTTAGGGTTTCCGTGACGTTCATCTGCTTTCCTCGCAATCGAAAACGGTGGTCACCCAAAGGCGACCCGCAAAAAGGGAATTTGCGCCTTACTATTGACAGGCAAGGGGGCGTTCAACCCCGAAATGCGGGCCAAGCGGCGCTTGGCCCCTGCATTCACATAAATTAGGGCAAAATAACCCGTGGTTCGGCCACGCCTTTGACCTCAACCCGTGCATGATAAAGCAATCCTTGCGGCGCATCTGGCGCTTCCATCCCCTCCTGTGCGGAGGTGATGTAGAGGTCTTTAAGATCGGGCCCACCAAAGGCGGGGCAACTGGAATGCCGCCCGTCAAGCGTGACCACGCGCTCAAGCTTGCCATCGGGGGCATATCGCGCAACACGGCCCCTGCCCCATTGTGCATTCCAAACATAGCCCTCGGCATCCACCACAGACCCGTCAGGGTTCAAATCCTCCCCTCGCAGATCAAGAAAGACCGAAATTGGCCCATCAGGCCATCCATCGGCATTAAGGCCGACTTGCATAATCTGCTGATCTGGGGTCGAGCAGAAATAAGCGATCTTGCCATCGGGCGAAAAGCAAATCGAATTGGGTATGGTCACGGCGGCGAATAATTTGCGCAATTCGCCCTTATAGTAGCGATAAATCGCCCCTGCCCCCTCTTCGAACTTCTTGCCCATCGTCCCGATCCAGAACCCGCCCTGATGATCCGCGCGGCCATCATTTGAGCGTGTCACGGGGTTATCTGCCTCAAGATCACACAACGGCGTGGCGGTGCCTGTGTCCAAATCAAACACAAACAGCGCGCGTTCAGAGGCGATGACGATACGGGTCTCATCGACCCATCCCGCCGCCGAAACCAAATCTGGAAACCCATATTCGCGCTGAGCGCCATCTTTCAGCGCAAACAGGGTTTTGTTCATGATGTCGAACCACAGCAATTCGCCCCGCAACGGATGCCACAAAGGCCCCTCACCTAGGAAATTTGGCTGTGTCGTTATCGCGCTTGCATGCACACCCATGATCTAACCTCACTCGGCCAATTCACTGGGCAACAGACCCTCAGGCATGTTTTGATAGCAGACAGGTCGCAAAAAGCGGCGGATTGCCAAAGAACCCACAGATGTCGCCCCAAAATTTGTAGACGCTGGATAAGGCCCGCCATGCACCATGGCATCGCAGACCTCGACCCCAGTGGGGAAACCATTGGCCAAAACGCGGCCTGCTTTGCGCTCAAGGATCGGCAAGAGCGCGCGGGCCTCTGCAAAATCGCCGTCATCCATATGCAACGTGCAGGTCAACTGCCCCTCAAGACTGAGGGCAATTTCGCGCATCTGTGCAAGATCACGGGCGCCCACAACCATCCCCATTGGGCCAAATACCTCGTGACCAAGCGCAGCATTGGCCAACCAATCTGCACCGCTTACCTCGTAGAGATAGGGGGCTGCATCGCGGTTGTCGCACATAGTTCCCAAAACCTCACGCACAGCGTTTTGGGCGCCGATGGTTTTGACCCCATTGCGATAGGCCTCGGCAATGCCTGTGGTTAGCATCACTTGCGGCGTGGTTGCAGAAAGCGCCTCGCTTGCGGCGGCCACGAATGCATCGGCCTCAGCCCCATCAATCACCACGGCGATCCCTGGATTGGTGCAAAACTGTCCCACGCCCATGGTCAGCGACCCCGCCCACGCCGTGCCAATCGCCGCGCCACGCGCGGCCATCGCGGCAGGCATCAAGAACATCGGGTTCACGCTGCCCAATTCGCCAAAAAATGGAATCGGGGTTGGGCGTGCTGCGCAAAGATCAAACAAGGCGCGCCCGCCTTTGAGCGATCCCGTAAAGCCAACCGCGCTGATCAATGGATGTTGCACCAGCGCGCCGCCCACCTCATAGGCCCCGCCATGAATCATGCTGAACACGCCCTCAGGCATTTCGCAGGCGCGGATCGCGGCCAAAATAGCCTCAGCGATGATTTCAGCCGTTCCTGGATGCGCCTCATGCGCCTTGACCACCACGGGGCAGCCTGCCGCCAAGGCGCTGGCCGTATCGCCCCCAGCCGTTGAAAAGGCGAGTGGGAAATTCGAGGCGCCAAACACCGCAACAGGGCCAACAGGCCGCTGCATCATGCGCAAATCAGGGCGCGGCAAGGGCGCGCGATCAGGCAGGGCTGCATCATGGCGCAAATCAAGATAGTCGTCTTTCAGGATATGCGCCGCAAACATCCGCAATTGGCCCGTGGTGCGACCGCGCTCCCCCTCAAGGCGCGCGGCAGGCAGGCCCGTTTCGCGCGTCCCGATATCGGTGATCATCTCGCCGCGCGATTCAATCTCATCCGCGATTTTGTTGAGAAAGGCAGCGCGCGCAGCGCGGGATGTGGCGCTATAATCCCAAAATGCAGTTTCAGCGGCCTGAACGGCCTGATCCACCAAAACGGCGCTGCCCTTTGAAACCGCGTGACCCTGACCATCCACAGGGGCCGAGATAAACTGCCCCTCCCCTGCATGCCAGTGGCCTGCAATCAAATGCTGTCCATGCGGGTGAAATTTTGGCTCAGATCCCATAACGCGCTCCCTTATCACTGGTTGTTGGAGCTATCGTTAAAGACCTGCAAGCCATGCTGCAAGGGAGAGGCGTCAGGGTTTGCGGGAATTTGTCGCGCAAGCCTGACTTGAAATCAAATCAATCAACGCCAAAACTAGCCTTGTGACGGCGTCAATTTCAGTCATTTGTGCCGATAATGACTGGCAAGGGAGTAAGTGATTTGACGCAAAAAATCGGACTGGCCGCAGCCTTGGCCGTTGCAGTTTCGGGCGGGGCAGCATGGGCAAGCGTCTCGCTATTTTCTGTTGGAGATTATGTCCGTGAACGCGATGAACCACGCAACGACATTTGGTTGCGTCGGCATTACTACGGCACAGAACCATTTTTCCAATTTGACGAGTCTGAAGGCGGATTTCGTCAAAATGATTACGTTTACTTGCCCCGAATGCGATCTAGAGACTTGAATTAAAGCCATTCAATCCCCTCAAACGAGCGTTCATCTCTCCATACCTCACACAAACGGGAGCAATGCGCGCGCGGGCGGGAGCAAACACGCAGCCACTCGCGCGGGACGCACAACAAAAAAGGTGGATAAAAGGGTGGATGACTTGACGCCTAAACAAGCCAAAATATTGATATAAATATATGTTTTATCATAATTTGGTGCGGGTGGAGGGACTTGAACCCCCACGCCTTGCGGCGCCAGAACCTAAATCTGGTGCGTCTACCAATTTCGCCACACCCGCAACGGCGCTGTCCTTAGCAGAGGCTTTTGCGGAGTGCGAGGGGGAAAATTACCCTTTTTGCAATTTCTCAAAGGCCGCATCGCCCCGCACCAAAGGCTGCGCCACAATTTCGCCTTATTTCTGATGTTACCTCCCCACAGAGGCAAAAGCAGGCAAAGACCCGCGTCAAATGCGAGCAAAACAAATGACAATTCCCGTTAGCCCTGCGCTGCTTATGGGGTTGCGCGATTTGGTGCAAAGCCCAATTGACGCAAAGCCCGCGCTAGAGACGCAGCTCATTATGGCAGATTTGCCCATTCTCACCCTTGAGGGGGCCTTGCCCGCAGAACATCTCTATGTGGGGGATTGTGTCATCACCAGTATTGGCGCCCTGCCCCTTCAGGCACTGATGCCTGTGCATATCGCCCAACCCCTGCGCGTGGTGCATCTTGAGGCCTATGCGCTTGGCTCTGACCAGACGCAGCCTTGTGATCTCTTTCCCAGTCAATTGTTGAAAACGCGCCAAGGTGAAATGGCCTTTGCGCGGGATTTCATCGGGCAGCGGGGCGTTAGGTATCGCAATCTGTCAAAGGCGCGCTTGTTGGCCTTACATTTTGCGCGCGATGTCCAGATTTTTGCCAATGGGCTGATCCTACAGGCGGCCCATTCAGTCGATCAGGCCGCAGCCTAAAGCCACAGTTTTCAAACTGATTAAATTTTGTGCGCAGCGCACAAATATGTTGCAAGTCCCCAAATTTCCCTTGAGAGAGAGCAGCGCGAGCGGGCAATCAGATTGCCCCGCCCCGCACAACATGGTGTCAGAAAGGCGCAATGCACGCAGGAAGGCGAGGGCCACATGAAAAAAATCGAAGCGATCATCAAACCATTCAAGCTTGATGAAGTGAAAGAAGCGCTTCAGGAAATCGGCATTCAAGGTTTGTCGGTGACCGAAGTCAAAGGGTTTGGCCGTCAAAAAGGTCATACAGAGCTTTATCGCGGCGCGGAATATGTGGTTGATTTCTTGCCTAAGGTGAAAATCGAAGTTGTTCTTTCCGATGATATGGTCGATGGCGCGATTGAGGCGATCATTGACGCGGCGAAGACCGATAAGATTGGGGACGGTAAGATTTTCGTCTCCACCATCGAGCAAGCGATCCGCATCCGCACAGGCGAGTCTGGTGAAGACGCGCTCTAAGGCATGAGGCCAAAATAGCCAGGGTCGCTTTGGCCCTATCTCACTCCCCAAAGACCAAAATGTAAGGGAAGGTCACGATGAGCAAAGACAAGGTTCTTAAACTGATCAAAGACGAAGACATCGCATATGTCGATATTCGTTTCACAGACCCGCGCGGCAAGATCCAGCACGTTACCGTGATGTCTGATCTGGTTGATGAAGATTTCCTCGATGAGGGCTTCATGTTTGACGGCTCCTCGATTTCTGGTTGGAAAGGCATCGAAGCCTCCGACATGAAATTGATGGTAGACACAGACAGCGCCTATATTGATCCGTTCTACGCAGAGAAAACCCTGTGCGTGCATTGTAACGTAGTCGAGCCTGACACGGGCGAGCCTTACGAGCGTGACCCACGCGGCACCGCCGTTAAGGCAGAGGCCTATCTGAAATCCACAGGCATTGGCGATGTGGCCTATTTCGGCCCAGAGGCCGAATTCTTCATCTTTGATGATGTGCGTTACTCGGTCGCCCCAAACAAAGTGGGCTACGAAATTGACGCGGTCGCAGCCGCATGGAACACCGATGCTGAGTTCGAGATGGGCAATATGGGCCATCGCGCGGGCCACAAGGGCGGCTACTTCCCTGTGAACCCAATTGACGAAGCCCAAGACCTGCGCTCTGAAATGCTGTCGACCATGAAATCCATCGGGATGAAAGTGGACAAGCATCACCACGAAGTGGCGACCTGTCAGCATGAATTGGGCCTGATTTTCGGGACATTGACCGAACAGGGCGACAACATCCTGAAATATAAATACATCATCCAGAACGTGGCCCATGCCTATGGCAAAACAGCCACCTTCATGCCCAAGCCTATGGCAGGCGATAACGGCACGGGGATGCATGTGAACATGTCGATCTGGAAAGATGGCAAGCCCTTGTTTGCAGGCGACAAATACGCGGATCTGTCAGATGAGGCGCTTTACTTCATCGGCGGCATCCTCAAGCACGCCAAAGCGTTGAACGCGTTCACCAACCCATCGACCAACAGCTATAAGCGTCTTATCCCCGGCTTCGAAGCCCCCGTTCTGCGCGCTTATTCTGCACGGAACCGTTCGGGCTGCGTGCGTATTCCATGGACAGAAAGCCCCAAAGCCAAGCGCGTTGAGGCCCGCTTCCCTGATCCGTCCGCAAACCCCTACTTGGCCTTCGCGGCCTTGTTGATGGCGGGTCTGGACGGCATTCAGAACAAAATCCACCCAGGTGAGCCTTCTGACAAAGATCTGTATGATCTGCCACCAGAAGAATTGGCCGAAATCCCAACTGTTTGCGCATCCTTGCGCGAGGCATTGGAAGAGCTGGAAAAAGATCACGACTTCCTGCTCAAAGGCGATGTGTTCACGAAGGATCAAATCGATGCCTATGCCGCGCTTAAGTGGCAGGAGGTCTATGCCTTCGAACACACCCCACACCCTGTGGAATACAAGATGTATTTCTCCTGCTAAGCAGCAGAAATCGAACAGAAAAGGCGCAAGCATTGCTTGCGCCTTTTTTATTCAGAACCGCATGAAACGCCGCATAAGACCTGTAGTCTGGCGCAGACGGCGCTCAGTCGCGCGGGCCTGTGTAGGATCACCCCCTCCACCTCGCCGCGCGACATGGTCGGTTGCTTTATTCACCCCACGCCAAATTATCCGCCTCATCACCATGCGGATCAGTGCCGAAATAAGGTTGCTCATCTCACCCTCAATCGCAGCCCCTAAAACAAGACCCGCAGAAAGCGGGCCATGTGAGATAATACCAGGATATTGGGGCAAAATCAGGGCGCGTCATCCTCGAACAAGGCGCCATCCTCATCTGCGTCATCCATATCGAAGGGCAGACCGCCCTCCTCCTCCTCTGGGGCTTCTGCGCCCTCCTCAGACAGGTTCAAGCCGCGCGGACGATTGTCAAGCAGCCCTGCATCGCGCAATTCCTTCACGCCCGGCAAATCGCGGGCAGATTCCAAACCGAAATGATCCAAAAACGCAGGCGTTACCACGAATGTGACGGGCCGGCCCGGCGTCATCTTGCGGCGGCCAAATTTGATCCATTCCATTTCGATTAATTGATCAATCGTGCCCCGATTGACAGAAACGCCGCGGATTTCTTCAATCTCGGCGCGTGTCACAGGTTGATGATAGGCCACGATTGCCAAGGTTTCGATTGCCGCGCGCGACAGTTTCCGTGTCTCGACCGTTTCGCGGCTCATCAGAAAGCCCAGATCAGCACTGGTGCGCATCGCCCATGCATCACCCACTTTGACCACATTCACACCGCGCCCCTCATAGCGGCGGCGCAGCAGTTGCAAGGCTTCAGCAGGATCACAACCATGCGGAAGGCGTGCTTCCATCTCGCGGATTGAGACAGGCTCGGCACTGGCAAAAAGCAAGGCCTCAATCATGCGTTCCTGTTCCGCCAAAGGGGGCGCTTGAAACAGGCTCTTCTCAGGCGTGCTTGAGGGTGCTTCAGCAGGTGTTTCGGGGGAAGTTTCAGGTGTATCCGCCACGCCGCTCATCTTTCATCATCCCTTCGTTTCACTTCAATTGGCGCGAATGTTTCCGCTTGGCGAATGACCAATTTTCCCGCCTTTACCAATTCCAAACTCGCCGCAAATGTGGCTGCGGTGGCAGAGCGGCGTTTTTTTGGATCCATGCCCCACCCATCGGGCAGATAGGTCAAAATATCCGTCCACTCGCCCGCATATCCGATCAGGCCACGCATCCGCTCTAGGGCTTGCTCCATTGTAAAGACGCTGTCGCGATCCATGACAAAGGGGCGAAAATCATCACGGGTTCTTATCCGCGCATAGCCCTGCATTAAATCAAGAAGGTTTGCGGTATATTTGACCTTGCGTGCATGGGTAACGGCCTCGGGAATGCCACGCACGAAACGATCCCGTCCCAAACGATCCCGCGCCATCAACTTGGCCGCGCATTCGCGCATGGCGCTTAATCGCTCCAATTGGAAGGCCAAATGCGCCGCCAATTCTTCGCCTGACGGGCCCTCTTCTTCGGGATCAGGCGGCAATAAGAGCCGCGATTTGAGATAGGCCAACCATGCGGCCATAACCAAGTAATCGGCTGCCAATTCAATCCGTAATTTGCGCGCCTCTTCCACGAAGGCCAAATATTGTTCGGCCAATCGCAAAACCGATATTTTGCGCAAATCCACCTTTTGCGTGCGCGACAATGTCAGCAATAGGTCCAGCGGCCCTTCAAACCCATCGACATCGACAATCAACGCCTCGGCCGCGCGGCGTTCGGCCACGCTATCCCATTCACCAGGATCGGCGAGAAGATTGTCATTTGCCGCCTCAGGGGGCAGCGCAGGTGTATCGCTCATATTGGGCCTTTTTCGCTTAGGCTGCGAAGTTCGGCGTCTATCGCATATAAGTCAAGCGATGTCGCGGATTTGCGGGCCAAAAGTGCCGCCTGCGCGCGTTTTGCCGCGATCCCGTCCAACTGTCCAGAATGTGCAACGACCTCCTCCATTTCGGGCAGCTTGCCGTTGCAATGCAAAATCACATCACAGCCCGCCGCGCGGGCCTGTGTGCTGCGTTCTGCCAAACTGCCCCCAAGCGCCCCCATCGAGATATCATCGGTCATCATCAACCCTTGATACCCAATATCCTCGCGGATCATCCGCATCAGAACAGGGGACAGGGTTGCAGGCAGGTCGGGGTCAACTGCCTCATATATGATATGCGCGCTCATCCCCATTGGCAGATCAATCAGGGGCCGAAAGGCCGCGAAATCAACCGCCTCTAATTCACTGAGCGCGGCACTGACACGGGGGCAGCTTAGATGGCTATCTACCTGACCAAGCCCATATCCGGGCAGATGTTTCAAAATCGGGGCCACGCCCGCATCCATCAACCCTTGGGCATAGGCACGGGCAAAGGTTGCAACTGTGTCAGGCGCAAACCCGTAAAGGCGATTTTTTAACACCGCATGAGTTTCAGGCCGCACGACATCCGCCAAAGGCGCGCAATTAACGTCAAGCCCCACGGCACGCATCTCAAGCCCGATATAGGCCGCGCGCAAATATAAGGCGCGTGCAGCCGAGTGCGGGTCACGGCCTGCGATCATATCAAGGGGCGGTGTCCAGTGCCGCCAATGCGGTGGCCCCATGCGCTGCACACGCCCGCCCTCTTGGTCAATCAAAATGGGCGCATCCCACCCAACACAATCGCGCAAGCTATCGGTTAAGGCCCGCAGTTGGTCGGGGGTATCGATGTTGCGCGCAAAAAGAATAAATCCCCAAGGGTTGGCTGCACGAAAAAACTGCGCCTCATCCGCCGACAAACTTAGGCCCTGCAGGCCAAGGATTGTGGCAGAATAAGGGATAGACATAGCCCTGCCCCCTCACCGAATGGTCGCAGGGATACAGGCCTGACCCAATGCCAAGAGCGCCGTGCAGAAACGGCGTGCATCATCCACCCCGTCAAACCCCGCGACACGCAGACGGAAGAATTCCTGACCGCCCGAACTGGCCGCCATAATCACGCGACCACGCCCTTCGAAAAAGCCGTCATATTGCGCCGCAAGCCGATCCCATTCGCGCCGCGCCGCATCGGGGCTGTCAAAGGCGCCAAGCTGCACAACCATGTCCCCCGCGGCAAGTGTTGAAGGATCAATTTCAATGGCGTCATCACTGCTAGCATCACTGGGCACCTGCGCAAGGCTCAGATCCATCGTAAAGGGTCGCGGCGTTGGAATAAGTGATATCGTCACGCCCGCAACAGACATAGGAATTCTGTCAACCTCAGGCGCAAGGTCAGGCTGAGGCGCATTCGGGCTTTCCCCCAAAGCCTCAGCCAAAAGCGCGGTGATCAAATCTTCGGTCGCCTGCGGCACATCCGCGACAGGCGGCGCAGGCGGCCCGATCAATTCAAAACTGTCAGGCGCGATAATGTCCAATTCAGGCGCGGCTTGGGGCATTTCAGCCTCAGGCGTTACCAAAAGGGTCACATCCTCGATCAAATCAACAGGCGGCGGCGCAAGGATAATTTGCGCGGCTGCAGGCCCCGCCTCACGCCCTGCGGCGATCTCATTCACGGCAAGGCCCATGTGATCCGCCTCAACCCCGCCCGGATCATCTGGCGGCACGCGAAACGGCTCGGATGGTGCGGCAATCACGGGCACACCAAGGGTTTGCCGTTTCAGCGCCTCATATCCCCAATACCCCCCAAGCGCGACCATGGCGACCGACATCAGCCCCATGACCCCAAGACCCAGCTTGCGCACAGACTGCGTGCGTTCGACCTCGGCAAGGCCCGCGGTGATCTGATCGGCGGAGGCCTGAAGGTCGGGCGCGGCTGTGGCGCTGAGAGAATCCCACCCCGTTTGCGGCATCTGTGGCGCGCGCGCGGATCGGGGATCAAATCTTTGCGGCGGGTTGGCAAAAAGACGCGCTGGATCAACCGCCATCCCCCCGACAGGCCGTCTGGCCTGCGCAGAGTTTGCTATGCGCTGAAACGGTCTTTGCGCGGGAGGTTCTTTTTCATAAGCCGCCATGCCTGCCCTTTTCCGCCGTGATGCCCTTTGTTTTATGGGCTTATGTCACGACACTATCCTGCTCTGCCTCTGGCCTGCGGGGGGGGGTGAAGACGTTTCTCGCCTTACATTTTATCCGCAGGTATTACCCCTAAGATACCAAGACCGTTGGAAATAACAACGGCTACTGCATCAATAAGGGCCAATTTTGCCGAAGTCGTGGCCAAATCATCTTCTTGCAAAAAGCGCAGATGGGGTGCGGCATTGCCCTTATTCCACAGAGCGTGGAATTCAGCGGCCAGATCATAGAGGAAAAACGCAATGCGATGCGGCTCGTGCGATTGTGCCGCGATCTCGACCACACGCGGCCATTCCGCGAGTTTCGCCACAAGCGCGAATTCAGCAGGATCGTTGATCGCGTCCAGATTTTTGTGATCTATCGCGATGCCCAATTCGCCCGCCTTGCGCAGCACCGATTGAATGCGGGCATGGGCGTATTGGACATAGAACACGGGGTTATCTTTGGATTGCTCTAAAACCTTGTCGATATCAAAATCCAAAGGCGCATCGTTCTTGCGGGTCAGCATGATAAAGCGCGTGACATCGCGCCCAACCGCCTCGACCACATCGGACAGCATGACGAAAGTGCCTGCGCGTTTTGACATCTTAAACGGCTCGCCGCCTTTGAAGAGGCGCACCAATTGCGTAAGCTTAATATCAAGCGGCACCTTGTTTTCGGACAGCGCCGCCACGGCGGCCTTCATCCGTTTGACATAGCCGCCATGATCCGCGCCAAAGACATCAATCAATTCATCATAGCCACGGGTAACCTTGTCATAATGATAGGCGATGTCAGGGGCAAAATATGTCCATGCGCCATCCGATTTCATAATCGGGCGATCCACATCATCGCCATGCTCGGTGGATTTGAACAAGGTTTGTTCGCGCGGCTCCCAATCCTCTGGGGTTTTGCCCTTTGGTGGCTCTAACACACCGCGATAAATCAGGCCCTTACCCTTCAGGTCTTCAATCGCGGCTTCAATCCGCCCCGTGCCGTAGAGGGATTTTTCACTAAAGAAGTGATCCATTTTCACGCCAAGACTGTCGAGATCAGCCTCGATCAGCTGCATCATGGCCGCGATGGCGAAATCACGCACGGGGGCAAGCCATTCCCCCTCGGGGCGACCAAGATACGCATCCCCAACCTCGGATTTCAGGGCCTGACCCACCTCGATCAGGTAATCGCCTGGATAGGTGCCATCCTCAAAGGACACAGCCTGACCATGCGCCTCGAGATAGCGCAAATATACCGAACGCGCCAAAACATCGACCTGCGCGCCACCATCATTGATGTAATATTCGCGCGTAACGTCATATCCTGCGTAATCCAACAGGCTTGCCAAAGCATCGCCAAAGACCGCGCCGCGCGTATGGCCCACATGCAAGGGCCCTGTCGGGTTGGCCGACACATATTCGATATTCACCTTGCGCCCCTGCCCGATATTGACGCGGCCATAGGCACCGCGCGCCTGCGCAATGCCGCGTAGCATCTCGCGCCATGTCTGAGCAGAAAGGCGAAGGTTCAGAAAACCTGGCCCCGCCACATCGGCGGTCTCAATCCGCGGGTCGGCCATCAGGATCGGGGCCAATGCATCGGCGATATCACGTGGCTTTAGCCCTGCAGGTTTTGCCAGAACCATGGCCGCATTCGTTGCCATATCGCCATGGGCGGCATCGCGCGGGGGTTCAACCGCGACATTGGCTAAATCAAGCCCTGCGGGCAACGTGCCTGCGGCCTCCATCTGACCCAAAGCGTCAATCACCAAGGCGCGAATATCGGCAAAAAGCATCATGTTTTATCATCCTGATTGTCTTGCGCCCTGCTCTATCAGGTTGCAGAGCAAGGTCAATGCCACAGGGCCCCTAGAAGACGGCCCCCAGACCCAAGTCACGATTGAAGATCCGCCGATGGGTTTGTAGTGCGAACCGATCCGTCATGCCCGCGATATAATCGCAAACCAACCGCGCAAGCGTGGTGTCATCTTGCGCTGCGCGCACTTCGGCCTGCCATTGGCGGGGCAGTTGGTCAGGGTGGGCCATCATATGCGGGAATAAATCATTCACGACATCCGTGACGATTGCGCGTGTCTCGACCACGCGCGGGGCACGATACATGCGGGTGAACAAAAACGCGCGCACCTCTTTGAGATCAGCAAAAACCTGATCCGAAAACCGCACCATTGCGCGCCCTGCGTGGCGGATATCTCGCGGCGACGCAGGGTCAAGCGCGCCAAGGGCTGTATTGGCATAGGCAATCACATCTTCAACCAATACCCCGAAAAAGCGGCGCAGCGCCTCGTGCCTGCGGCGGGTTGGGTCAACATCGGGATAGGCCGTATCTACCTCGCCAAAACACGGCCCCACAAGGGGCAGCGCCATAATATCGGCCACCTCAAATAGCCCTGCCCTTAGCCCGTCATGCAGATCATGATGATTATAGGCTATATCATCCGCAATCGCAGCAATCTGCGCCTCAAGGCTGGCATAGGTAGTCAATTCTAGATCATGGCGCGCATTATATTCAGCCAAGGCCCAAGGATATGGGGCGGCTACAGGCCCGTTATGTTTAGCAATCCCCTCAAGGCTTTCCCATGTCAGGTTAAGCCCGTCAAAATCCGCATAATGGCGTTCGAGATTGGTGACGATGCGAATGGCCTGCGCATTATGATCGAACCCGCCATAGGGCGCCATCAGATCGCAAAGTGCATCCTCGCCCGTATGGCCAAAGGGCGTGTGGCCCAGATCATGGGCCAGCGCAATCGCCTCGGTCAAATCCTCGTTCGCCCCAAGGGCGCGGGCAATCGTGCGGGCCACTTGCGCGACCTCGATCGAATGGGTCAGACGGGTGCGAAAATAATCGCCCTCATGCTCGACAAAAACTTGAGTCTTGTGCTTGAGGCGGCGAAAACTAGAGGCATGGATGATGCGGTCGCGGTCGCGCTGAAAGCAAGACCTGTGCCCACTTTCCGCCTCGGGGTAGAGCCTGCCGCGACTGTCGCTCGGAGTGCAGGCATAGTTTGCGCGCATGATCCCTATCCTTGCCGTTTCAATTTGGCGGTCTTATATTGGAAAACACTCTGTTCTAACAGCCCGCAATCACAGCAATTTTTGCCCAAACGAGATGGCGATGGATTTGAACCTACCTCCCAAAGTAACCCCCCGCGCCTTTGCGCGTCTGGCTGAGATTAACGCAGATACACCTGCCCCGAAGGCGCTGCGCGTGGCCGTTGAGGGGGGCGGGTGTTCTGGCTTTCAATATGATATTCGGCTTGATGATCCCGCCGATGGTGATCTGATCTTGGAGGATGCAGGCCAAAAGGTTGTGGTTGATGAAACCTCGCTGCCGTTTTTGGCCAATGCCGTGATTGATTTTTCTGAAGAATTAATTGGCGCGCGCTTTGTGATCGATAATCCAAATGCCGCGTCATCCTGCGGCTGCGGGATTAGCTTTTCTCTTTAACCCATTGATTTAAAGGGCCTGCGCTTATGAAAATAGCCACATTCAACATCAATGGGATCAAAGCGCGCATAGATGCCCTGCCGCAATGGTTGGATGAGGCGGCCCCTGACGTGGCGCTATTGCAAGAGATCAAATCGGTTGACGAGGCCTTCCCCCGCGAGATTTTCGAGGAGCGGGGCTATAGCGTGGAAACCCATGGTCAAAAAAGTTTCAACGGCGTGGCCATTTTATCAAAATATCCGCTCGAAGATGTGATCCGCGGCCTGCCCGGTGACGCAGAGGATGAGCAGGCACGTTGGATTGAGGCCACAGTGGTCGGTCAAAAGGCGCTGCGGATTTGCGGGCTTTATCTGCCCAATGGCAATCCCTGCCCTGGCCCGAAATATGAGTATAAATTGGCGTGGATGGCGCGGATGCAGGCGCGTGTTGCCGAACTTTTGGCGGAAGAAACCCCCGTTTTGTTTGCAGGGGATTACAATATCATCCCCCAAGACGAAGATGCCGCCCGCCCCGATGCATGGCGTGAGGATGCATTGGCGCGTCAAACCAGCCGCGAGGCGTTTCGCAAAATCGTGAACCTTGGCCTGACGGATGCGTTTCGCGCACGGGTGCAAAGTGGCGACAATTATTCGTTCTGGGATTACCAAGCGGGGGCGTGGAACCGCAATGATGGGATCCGCATTGATCACATTTTGCTGTGCCCCTACGCGGCTGATCTTTTGCAAGATGTTGGAATAGATCGTGAAATCCGCGCGCGTGAAAAACCATCAGATCACGTGCCGGTTTGGGTTGAACTGGCTGCCTGATTTCCAGCGCCCCGCGATTTAGCCTATTCGCGGCATTTGCCCCCCCAATTTGGTCGAATTTAAGCTCCTCTGCCGCCATTTGGCGGTCTAGGTTTGGTGCAAAGTAAGGATCATCTCAACGGGAGGTATGGATGTCTGAAACAGCGCGGGTCGTGATTATCGGGGGTGGTGTTGTGGGGGCATCCGTTCTCTACCACCTCGCCAAAGCGGGTTGGACAGATAGCCTTTTGATCGAACGGTCTGAACTGACCTCGGGCAGCACATGGCACGCAGCGGGCGGGTGCCACACCATCAACGGTGATCCAAATGTTGCCAAGCTTCAGAAATACACGATTGATCTTTATAATGAAATTGAAGAGCTGTCAGGTCAGGCCACAGGCTTTCACATGACAGGTGGGGTGATGTTGGCCTCCACGCCTGAGCGGTTTGATTGGTTGAAATCCATCTCTGCCAAAGGGCGCTATCAGGGCATTGAAACCGAAGTGATCACCCCTGAAGAGGCGCATGAGCTGATGCCGCTTCTTGATCCGCGGCAGTTTACGGGCGCTTTGCGCACCGTTGTCGATGGCCATCTTGACCCTTCTGGTGTGACCTATGCCTATGCCAAATCCGCCAAAATTCTTGGGGCCAGCTATCAGACCCACCGCATGGTGACGGGCATCCTGCGCGCGCGCGATGGTGGTTGGATCGTGCAAACCGACAAAGGCGACATTGCCTGCGAGCATGTGGTGAATGCAGGCGGGCTTTGGGCGCGCGAAGTGGGGCGCATGGTGGGCCTTGAACTGCCCATCTTGGCGATGGAGCATATGTATCTCATCACCGAAGACATGCCCGAAGTGGCCGAGATCAACGCAAAAACGGGCCGCGAAGTGATCCATGCGGTCGATTTCGATGGCGAGCTGTATTTGCGCCAAGAACGTGGCGGGATGCTTATGGGCACCTATGAGAAAGCCTGTGTCCCATGGTCGACCCGCAACACGCCCTGGGAATTCGGGCATGAACTGCTGCAACCCGATATTGACCGCATCGCGCCAAGCCTTGAGGTGGGGTTTGAACATTTCCCCGCCTTTGCGAATGCGGGCATCAAACAAATCATCAATGGCCCCTTCACCTTTGCCCCCGATGGCAATCCGCTGATCGGGCCTATTCGCGGACTTGAGGGGATGTGGTCAGCCTGCGGGGTTATGGCGGGCTTCAGCCAAGGCGGGGGTGTTGGTCTGGCGCTGGCCAATTGGATCACCCAAGGGGATCCTGGCTTTGACGTGTGGGCGATGGATGTCGCGCGCTATGGCGATTGGACGACCCTCAGCTACACCAACCCAAAAGTGCAAGAAAACTATTCGCGGCGGTTCTCAATCAAATTCCCGAATGAGGAATTGCAGGCCGCCCGCCCCCATAAGACCACGCCAATTTATGATCGCATGGTCGGGCTTGGTGCGCAGATGGGCGAATCTTGGGGGCTTGAAGTGCCGCTTTGGTTTGCGCCCGAAGGTGTGCGGGATCAATTCTCATGGCGGCGCTCAAGTGATTTTGACCATGTTGGGGCCGAGGCGCGCAATTTGCGCGAGGCTGCGGGCCTGTTGGAAATCTCGGGCTATTCGAAATTTCGGATCGCGGGCGCGGATGCAGGCGCGTTTCTTGACCGCGTTTTGGCCTGTGCCTTGCCCAAACCTGGTCGGATGACGTTGGCACCGATGTTAAAGGAAAATGGCAAGCTGCAAGGTGATCTCACCTGCGCCTGCCTAGATCCTGAGACTTATATGCTGTTTGGCTCTGGCATGGCTGAAAATTTCTATGCCCGTTGGTTCGAGGCCCAAAAATTGAGCACCGAAGACGTCACCATTGAAGTGATCGGTTTGGGCCTTAGCGGGCTGCATATTGCAGGGCCAAAGGCGCGCGACATCCTTGCGCAAATTGCCCCTGATATGGCGAAGATGCGCTTCATGGATTTTGCGAAAATGGATGTGTCCATGGCCCCCGCCTATGTCGGGCGGGTCAGCTTTACGGGTGATTTGGGCTATGAGATTTGGATGCGCCCAGAATTCCAGCGCCAAATTTTTGAGGCCTTGTTGCGCGTTGGGGCGGATCACGGGCTGCGTCCTATCGGTCTGCGGGCGCTCAATTCTTTGCGTTTGGAAAAGAATTTTGGCGGATGGGCGCGCGAATATCGCCCCGTCTATGGCCCGCTTGAGGCCCGTCTTGATCGGTTTGTGGCTTATGCCAAACCCGCTGATTTTATCGGCAAAGCCGCAGCCTTGGCCGAGCGAGAGACGGGCGGAGCTTTACGCCTAATGAGTTTCGCAATTAACGCACATGATGCCGATGTGATCGGGGATGAGCCAATTGATTTTCAGGGGAAAACCATCGGTTGGGTTACATCTGGCGGCTATGCCCATGCCAGCGCGACATCGGTTGCGATGGGATATGTGCCGAAGGAATATGCCGATCAGGCGGATGGCTTCACCATCGAGGTTTTGGGCCATGCCCTAAAGGCCACGCCCCTGCCCCAGCCCCTGTTTGACCCAGAGGCAAAAGTCATGCGCGCGCCTTAATCGGCGCGCCATTCCTCAAGCGCGGGATTTTCGCGAATGCCGCTTTGGCCAAATGGCCACCATCGGCGTGCTGATCTTTGCGGCGGTGTGTCGGGTATGCGGGCATAATACATTTCGCGCGCGCCGAAATAGAAACTCACCACCGCCCCCAAAAGCCACCAAAGCGGCTCGGGGATGGCCGCCAAACCCGTCATGCGCGCGGCAAAAGCCACAGGGTCGATCATGGCAAAGGCGAATAGGCCAATGACCGACAGCGCCATCAAAGGACGCGGCAGGCGGTTTAGCCCATTAATCGCACGGTCAAACCCCGTGCTGCCACTATGGGTGAATTCGGCCGCGTAGCTGCGCAAGATTTCTGCGCGAAATTCTGCATCTGCGGCCTCGCGCGCGGCCGCATTGCCGGCAAAGACCTCGGATATATTTTCAACAGTCTGGCCAAGGGCCGTTAGCCCGCCAAGCGCCCCAATCACCGCCATGATTTAACCCTTTCGTGATGCTCTGCCGCGCTTAAATGATATTTGGGCGACAAGAATGTTTCTGCCCGCGTGATCCAACCGCCCTTTCCCCCATCGCGCTTGCGCGCAAATTTCCGCAAACTGGGGCGTCTCTCCCCCAAGCTGTAATAGAAATTGCGCCGCGCAATGGCATAGGCATCAATCAACGCGCGCTCATTTCGGCTGCTTGCGGCCTGTGCGGCCCGTGCGGTGATGGGCCCAATCACCCCATCAACCGCGACATCAAACCCCATATCGCGCAGCAGGCGTTGCAGCAAAATGATCGCCTGCGCCCCCGCATTCACCTGCATATCGTAAACGACAGGCTGCAACGCCTCAGGCAGCAAATATATGCGCGGGGCGCGATAGTAATCTTCTTCGAAAATTTCGATGGCAATGGCGCGCGTCAGGCGAAGGATATCATCACGGTCGATGTCACCATCGCCATCCAAATCGCGCCCTGCATTTCGCAGGGCGGCCAAGGTGATGCCAAAATTTGTAGGGCCGCCCGGATCATGGGGATCATCGGAAAAGCCGCCCTCATGGCTTAGGATCTGGTGTGAAATCGCCCGAACCGAAAGCATGGGCGCGCCCTCCCTGCTCTGCGGTTAATGACGGGGAGGGTCTATCAAACTATGGTTAAAACAGGCTTAACGGCTCAACGATAGGCATGCAGGCGACCATCTGCGCTGACCACATAAAGCGTATCATTGACAACAATGGGTTGGCTTGCCGCCCCGCCCCGCAGGGTAAGGTTGCCATCAAGCGCCGCACCTGTTTCGGGATCAAAACGCAGAATTTCCCCATCGCCCGTGGCCAAGATCAAATGACCCCCCGCCAAAATCGGCCCGTAATAGGTAAATACGGCCTTGCGGCGGCGCTCGCGGCGGGCCTCGTAAAGGGGCAATTCGGTTTCCCAAATCATCTCACCAGTCGCTTGATCAAGACGGATCAACGCATTGCGGTCAGATACGAAAAACACGGAATTTCCTGCAACGATCAGACCAGAATAGGCCCCTTCTGTCGCTGTCCAAAGACGCTCGCCCGATCCCGCATCGATCGCGACAACGCGGCCAGACAGATTGCCCGCATAAAGCCTGCCCCCCACCAGAACGGGGTCAGAGGTGATATCGTTGATATAATTATATGCCACACCGATCCGCTCACCCGCGATGGCGCCCGACCAGACCCGCACGCCCGATTGGCGCAGCACGCCTGTCAACTCGCCCGAGCCAAAGGGAAACACGACCAAGCGCGAGGTCAGCGCAGGGGATGGGCTGCCTGACAAGACCGCAGGGGCCCCAGTTGCGGGGATTTCCCACCGCACACGCCCCGTGGCCGCATCCACGGCATAGGCCTGATCATCACGGCCCATCACATAAACAACGCCGCCCGCCACGGTTGGTGCGCCAAGCGTTGCCCCAAGACGTTGACGCCATGAAATAGCACCGCTTGCGGCATCAATGGCCAGCAATTCACCATATCCGGTCGTTGCAAAAATCTGATCCCCTGCGGCGCCAATCCCGCCGCCAGAGACACCGCCATCGCGTTCGCTTGAAGGGGTTAAATCAGTGCGCCAAATCACGGCTCCCTCGGGCGAGGTCGCCTGAAGCCCTGCATCACTATCAAGCGTAACAATTGCGCCATTTGTAAAAATTGGGTCAGCGGTCAGTCGGGTGCGTCTGCCATTGCCTTGGCCAATATCCGTTGACCACAGCAGGCTTGCTGATTGCGAGAACCCAAGCGCAGGGATCGCATTCGCGGCATTCGCACCGCGCAACGGCCAGTCCGTCAAACTTTGCGCTGTTGGTTGCGCGAAAGGCACGAGGGCCGCATCCGCCGCCTCAGCGGTGGCGCCCAACCCTTCCTCGCTTGGCAAGGTTTGCGCCAAAGGCACGCGTGTTCCGAACCGTTCACCTTGCAAGATCGGCTCGCGCTCACAGCCCGTCAAAAGGGCCAAAGCGATGAGGCTGACACCGCAGAGCCGCGCCACAGGTTTTGCGTAAGAAACGGTATTGTGCATGAAACCTGTCCCTTTATTCAGATGACGCGCTTTGGCCCGTGATCGTAGCGCCACTTTGCAGCGCGAAAATCAAGGCGCTGATCCGCTGACGCTGTGACAGGGTCACAACGGATTGCTCAGACAAGGCCTCAAGTGCTGCAATCGCCCCCTCTTTATCGCCCGCCTTTAAGAGTTCCAGCGCCTGCATTTCACGCGCGATGCCTGCGAAAGGCGCACCATCCTCGGCCAAACGCGCCAATGTTGCATCGACCAATCCCTGATCCTCCAAGGGGGCGAGGATATGGGCACGCAACAGGGCCAAATCGCGATAACGCGGCAAGAGATCGGGTGCATCTGCAATCGCGCGCAACGCCGCTGCAGCGGCCACAGGGTCGCTTTCGCTGAGGTCTGAGGCGCTAATGAAAGCCAATAGCACCTCTTGATTACTGCGGCTCGGGGTGATCTCAGCGAGGGCCGCAGCGCGGGCTTCGGCATCGGGCAGATCTAGGGCAGCAATCACCGCGTCCCCAAAATCACGCGCCGCCGCAAGATCGCGACTTGTGCTGATCTCGCGATAGGTCGCGGCCCCCACCAATGCGACAACAGCCAAAACGCCAACCCAGCCCCACCTTTTGAGCGCGCGAAACAGCTGATCGCGGCGCAATTCTTCGGTGACTTCATCAATGAAACTGTCGCTTTGGCTCATGCTGTGCCGTTCTCTCTTTGAAATCAAAACCCACGTGCCTCACTTAACGCGAAGCACAGAGCTTTGCCAAGTGCAACCGCACCCAAACGGCGTATTCGCAACAGATGGCCAAATTCTGTCACAAAATAAAAACTAAACCATTCCGTTCATTCTTGCGAACGTGGGTATAAAAGACTAATCTAAACGCAACAGTTCACTCGTATGAGCCAGAAAGCGTTACCCAACCAAACGCAGAACACAAAAGATCAGCGGGCGTGATCAGATCATATATCCGCCCCAAAAAGAGGTTATTTAATGCGCATTTTTCCAGTCATCACGGCCCTTTTGGTCTGCGCGGCGCTTTATGTGCTGATTTTTCAGCGCGATGCCTTGATGGGGCGCGACAGTGAAAGCCCTGCGGCGGCTGAGGCCGCGCAAATGGACAGCGGCACATTTGGGGATGCGATGCGCGTGGTGATTTTGCCAAGCCGCGCTGAGGTGATTTCCGATGCCGTGCGTCTGCGCGGACGATCCGAGGCCGCGCGCTTTGTTGAGATTCGCGCAGAAACCTCGGGTCGGATTATTTCAGACCCGATCAAGGCGGGCCAATCCGTGACCGCAGGTGATATTCTGTGCCAAATCGATGAAGGCACCCGAGCTGCAGCGCTAGTCGAGGCTGAGGCCGCGCGCAGCACCGCTGAAGCGCAACTTGCAGCCGCGCAAATTGACGCCAATGCCGCAACCCGCCTGAATGAGAGCGGTTTTGCCTCTGAGACACGCGCGGCCAGCGCCTCAGCCAGCCTCAGCAGCGCCGAGGCTGCCTTGCGCTCGGCTGAGGCGGCCATTGATCGCGCCGCGGAAGAATTGGCCCGCGTAGAAATTCGCGCCCCCTTCAACGGGCTTTTGGAAAGCGACACTGCGGAACTGGGCACATTGATGCAGCCGGGCGCATTATGCGCCACGGTCATTGATCTTGATCCAATCAAATTCGTTGGGTTCCTGCCCGAGGCTGAATTGGCGCGCATCAGCATCGGCCAAACGGCAACCACGCGGCTGGTGGATGGGCGTGAGGTGGACGGAATTGTGCGATTTGTTGCGCGTTCCGCTGATCCGCAAACCCGCACCTTCCGCGTTGAGATTGAGGCAGAAAACCCCGATCTCAGCATTGGGGATGGCCAAAGTGCCGATATCGCCATTGCCACCGAAGGGACAGCCGCCCATTTGGTGCCAAGTTCTGCGCTGACTTTGGATGATCAAGGTGATTTGGGGCTGCGTGTTGTGGCCGAAGATAATCTTGTTGCATTTTACCCCGTCACCCTCTTGCGCGACACGCCTGATGGGGCCTTAGTCACAGGGCTGCCTGAGCAGGTCGACATTATCATCGTAGGGCAGGAATTTATCTCAAACGGGGGGCAGGTCGTGCCTGTCTCGATCCATAACATCCCCACAGGCCAAAACGCCACGATTGATGCAGCGCGATCCGCGCTTGGAGGGGCACAATGACCGGGATCATCGATTGGGCCGCCGCCCGTGCGCGGATGGTCGTGGCCTTTATCGTTTTGTCGCTGACGGTTGGTGCGGCCGCCTATGTCGGACTGCCCAAAGAGGGTGAACCTGACATTGATATTCCCGGTTTGTTTGTTTCTGTCCCCTTCCCCGGCATTTCCGCCGAAGATAGCGAGCGCCAATTGGTGCGTCCGATGGAGACCGAGTTTCAAGATCTCGATGGATTGAAATCCATCAACTCCACCGCCGCCGAAGGTTATGCAGGGATCTTTATCGAGTTTGAATTTGGATGGGATAAATCCACAACCATTGCCGATGTGCGCGATGCCATGAACCGCGCCGAGACGCAATTCCCCCAAGGGGCGGAGAACTATTCCATCAATGAAATCAATTTTTCGGAGTTTCCAATCATCATCGTGGCGCTGTCTGGCAACGCGCCCGAGCGCACATTGATCCGCCTTGCGCAGGATTTGCAAACACGGCTTGAGGGGTTGTCGCCTATTTTGGAGGCGGGGATTGCAGGCGCGCGCGATGAGATGTTGGAGGTCTTGATCGACCCGCTCTCGCTAGAGGCTTATAATGTCACGGCGCAGGAATTGATTTCGGCGGTTGTGAACAACAACCAATTGATCGCGGCAGGCGTGGTCGACACCCCAACGGGTGCCTTATCTGTGCGCATTCCATCCTCGTTTGAAAGTCCGCAGGACGTTTATGATTTGCCCGTCAAGGTAAATGGTGACCGCGTTGTGACCTTAGGGGATTTGGCGCAAATTCGCCTCACCTATGAGGATCGCACGGGCGCTGCGCGCTTTAACGGAAACCCCACGATTGCGCTTCAGGTCGTCAAACGCCAAGGTTTTAACATTATCGACACCGCCGAATTGGTGCGCCAAGAAGTGGCCGCCTTCGAGGCGGAATGGCCCGAAGAATTGCGTGCTGCTGTTCATATCACCACCTCCTTGGATCAATCCAAAACCGTGGCCTCGATGGTGGCACAGCTTGAAGGGTCGGTTTTGACTGCAATCGCGCTTGTGATGATCGTTGTTCTGGCCACGCTTGGCACAAGATCCGCGCTTCTTGTGGGCTTTGCCATCCCCACCTCATTCTTATTGTGTTTTATCTTTTTGGGCATCATGGGCATCGCGGTTTCAAATATCGTGATGTTCGGCCTGATCTTGGCCGTGGGGATGCTCGTTGATGGCGCAATTGTTGTGGTCGAATATGCCGACAAACGCCTTGCTGAGGGCGCGCGCCCCATGCAGGCCTATACAGATGCCGCCAAGCGGATGTTCTGGCCCGTTATATCTTCGACCGCGACCACGCTTTGCGCCTTTCTGCCAATGTTATTCTGGCCCGGGGTTCCGGGTGAATTTATGGGGATGCTTCCCGTCACGTTGATCTTTGTTCTCTCCGCCTCTCTGATTGTGGCGCTGGTCTATCTGCCCGTGATGGGGGGCGTTGCGGCCCGTCTGTCGCGAAGCGCGGATCGCTTTGGTGTGCTGTTGATGCGCCTTGTGCCAAGTCGCGCCATTCGCATCGCTCTTGCGGTTGTGGTGGGGTTTGCCCTGTTTCAATCCGCCTTGATGGTTATGCGGGGCGGCGGTGCGGGGCCAGACACCCCCGCCCTTCTTGCGATCCTGCCGGGCGTTTTGGCTTTTTCGGTTACAGGTTTGGCCATGTCGGTTGTCATGGGCACATTGATCCGCCCGCGCGTGGTTGAACGGGTTGAGGGCGGATATAAGCGCACAAGATTGGGCCTGCTGATAGAGCGTTTGGTGGGCAACCCGTTTGCCCCCGTTTTGACCATTGCCGCGGTTTTGGGCTTTGTTGTCGTGACCTTCAGCTATTACGGGGCCAACAATAACGGCGTGGATTTCTTCGTGGAAACCGAGCCTGAAAACGCAATTGTCTATGTGCGCGCGCGGGGTAATCTGTCGGTCGAAGAAAAAGACGCTTTGGTCGCACAGGTCGAGGCGCGGGTGCTTGGCTTTGAGGGCGTGCGCGATGTCTTTGCCTTTTCGGGTGATGGCGGATTGAACAATAACACAGGCGGCGCAAGCGCCCCTGAGGACACAATCGGTCAGGTTCAAATAGACCTCGCCCCATGGGGAACGCGGGCCGATGGCAATATCATTCTTGATGCGATCCAAGCGGAGTTAGACACCATTCCCGGCATTCATACCGAGATATTCGAGCAGGCCAATGGCCCTGCCAATGGTAAGCCGATTGATCTCGAACTAACAGGCGATGACTGGGTGCAGCTTCAGCAAGCTACGGCGGACGTTCATGCCTATTTCGAGAGCCTCGAGGGACTGACCCTCATCGAAGATACCCTGCCCCTGCCGGGGATTGATTGGCAGATCAATGTCGATGTCGAGGCCGCAGGCCGCTATGGTGCGAATGTGGCCACAGTGGGCGCTATGGTGCAATTGGTCACGCGCGGGATTTTGCTTGATCGGATGCGCGTGCCGACATCGGATGATGAGATTGAAATTCGCGTGCGTTTTCCAGAAGATGCCCGTGTCCTCTCGACCCTAGACACCTTGCGCGTGCGCACCGCAGATGGATTGGTGCCGCTGTCAAATTTCGTCACATGGGAACCCGTGCGCCGTTTGGCCGAGATCAAACGCCTTGATCAATCGCGCATCTTTCAAGTGAAGGCCGATGTTATCTCGGGTCTTATGCGGGTGACGATCGGGGATCGCAACTTGGGATTGCTGCGCAATGCGGCGCTTGAACACGCCAACAGGCCCGCTGAATTTAGCATAGATGGGCGCGACTATGTGCTTCATTCCTTGGCCGAAGGCGTGAGCAGCGCCGAGTTTGACGATGCATTAAGCGGCGATGTTACCCTGACGGCTATCACGGCCAATGAACGGATTGCCCATATTACCAACGCATTAGAAACAGGCACGATTTTGCCCGATGGCGTGAATTGGCAATGGGGCGGCGACCAAGCCGAGCAAGCCGAAAGTCAGGCCTTCTTATCTCAGGCCTTTGCGGCCTCATTGGGCTTGATGTTCATCATCCTGCTGGCGCAGTTCAATTCGTTTTACAATTCGGTTCTGGTGCTTCTGGCGGTTGTCTTGTCGACCGCAGGGGTGTTGATCGGGCTTTTGACCATGGGGCAAAGCTTTTCGATCATCATGACGGGCACGGGCATTGTCGCCTTGGCGGGGATTGTGGTGAACAATAACATTGTTCTGATTGACACCTATCAAGAATATAGCCGCTATCTGGCCCCGATTGAGGCGATCATCCGCACAGTCGAGGCGCGCATTCGCCCTGTTCTTTTGACCACCATCACCACGATGGCGGGGCTTGCGCCCATGATGTTTGGCATCAGCCTTGATTTTGCAAATGGCGGTTACACGATTGATAGCCCGACTGCACTGTGGTGGAAAAACCTTGCCACGGCAGTGGTCTTTGGATTGGGCATTGCAACAGTTCTGACCTTGGTGTTCACGCCATCGCTTTTGGCGGTGCGGGTCTGGTGGAATGAAATTTTAGGCTGGATTGCGCAGGCCTTGGCGCGCTTTGGCGCGGCGCGCTTGTCACAGCGCACCCAAGATTACGCCTTGGCGCGCGCGGCATTGGAAACGGCAAACCCCCTCATCTTGTGGGAGGATGACACAGCCAAAGATCAAAAGACAAAACCTGCAGGCCCGACCGTTCACGCCGCACAGTAAAGACAATCGCGCCCCTTACTGGGGCGCGCGTTCCTGCTCACTCATCTGACGCGCCCACATGGCTGCATAACGGCCACCTGCGGCAACCAAATCATCGTGGCGCCCCAGTTCTACAACAACGCCTTTCTCCAGCACCATGATCAAATCCGCATCCACCACAGTCGACAGGCGATGCGCGATCATGATCACGCTGCGCCCTTGACCAAGCGCGCGCAATTGGCCCTGAATCTCGCGCTCGGTTTCCGTATCAAGGGCCGATGTCGCCTCATCGAGCAAAAGAATGGGGGGATCTTTCAACAAGGTGCGCGCAATACCCACGCGCTGCTTTTCACCACCAGAGAGCTTTAACCCCCGCTCCCCCACGATTGTCTCATAGCCTTCGGGCAGGCTTTCGATGAAATCATGGATTTTCGCGGATTTTGCGGCGGCCTCAACCTCGGCACGGGTGGCATAGGGCCGGCCATAGGCGATGTTGTAGAAAATCGTATCATTGAACAAAACCGTATCCTGCGGCACCACGCCAATGGCGTCATGCAGCGAGCTTTGCGTCACCTTGGCGACATCTTGCCCGTCAATCAAAATTTGGCCCTTTTGGGGATCGTAAAAGCGGAACAATAAACGCCCAATGGTGGATTTTCCCGAACCAGACGGCCCAACCAGTGCCACGCTTTGACCCGCCTCTAGGGTGAAATCCACCCCGTGCAAAATCGCGCGCGTGCTTTCATATGAAAAATCAATGGCCCGGAATTCCACCTTGCCACGGCTGACCTTCAGCACTTGCGCATCAGCGGCGTCATGCACATCGGCGGGCTGCTCAAGCAAAGTGAATAATTCGCCCATATCAACCAAAGCCTGTCGAATTTCGCGATAGACTGTGCCCAAGAAATTCAATGGCATGGTGATTTGGATCATAAACGCGTTGACCATGACGAAATCGCCCACAGTCAAATCGCCCCGCTCAACCCCCAAAGCCGCCATGATCATCACAATCACAAGACCCGTGGTGATGATCAATGATTGGCCGAAGTTTAGAAACCCGAGCGAGTAATTGGTCTTGATCGCCGCCTCTTCATAGCCCGCCATCGCGCGATCATAGCGCTGTGCCTCACGCTCTTCGGCGTTGAAATATTTGTCGGCTTCAAACTTCAAAAGACTATCGACCGCCTTTTGATTGGCATCGGTGTCCTGATCATTCATTTGACGGCGAATTTTCACGCGCCATTCTGTCACCTTAAAGGTAAACCAAACATAGAGGGCAATGGTGACAATCAGAACCGCCAAATAGCTGATGTCAAACACCGTGGCGAGGATGATCCCGGTCAGCAGTAATTCAAGGATCAGCGGCCCGATTGAGAACAGCAAAAACCGCAAAAGAAAATCTACGCCCTTGACCCCGCGCTCGATAATGCGACTTAGCCCGCCCGTGCGCCGCGTGATGTGAAACCGTATCGATAAGGCGTGGATATGGCGGAAGGTTTCAATCGCAATCATGCGCAAGGCGCGCTGCCCAACACGGGCAAAAATCACATCGCGCAATTGTTGAAAGCCAACATTTCCCGCGCGCGCGACCCCATAGGCCACTGTCAGGCCAACCGCCCCAAGGCCAAGAGCCCAAGCAGGGCTTGGGGCATCGCCCCCAAGCGCATCCACGGCGGCCTTATAGGCAAAAGGCCCCGCAACCGCGACCAATTTGGCAACCACCAAGGCGGCAAGGGCAAAGACAACCCGATATTTCACCCATGGCATCTCTTTGGGCCAGAGATAGGGCCCCACCTTGCGCAAGGTGATCATGCTAGAGGCGCGACTTTCAGGATCAATCGCTGGCCCGTTTGTATGTGGTGCGGTCATTATCTGGAGACTCGGATATGGTCAGGTGATCCAAACGTAAAGAAGCGGGGCGCTGATGACCAGAGCCCCGCTTGAGCGATCCCGCCCCTACCCCCGCGACCTATTGCGCAGGGATGGTGAAGACCTGACCCGGATAAATCAGATCGGGATCCCGAATTTGGTCGCGGTTGGCATTGAAAATCTGAACATAGTCAAAGCCAGACCCCAGCATATTTTCGGCAATTCCCCATAGCGTAAAGCCACGTTCAACTGTCACCACGCGAATGGCGTTTTGCGCGCCACCTGCGGCATCCGCAATCTCAGCCGCAGCTTCGCGGATAAAGCGGGTTTCAGACCGCGCGATCACTGCGCCATCCGCGGCCAGTTGATCCACGCGCAGATCATAAGCACCTGCGGCAACATTGGCGACATCGGCGCGCCATGTGCCATCGTCACCGCCTGTCACCTCAGCCACAAGCGCGTTGTTGAGGTAAACCCGCAAAGCAGCGCCGCTATGGGCACGCCCCGCAATTTGAACATCCCCCGCACTGGAATAGCTGACCGTGTCAATGCTGAGGGCCACGCCATCGGTGCTGCCACCTTGAACTAGGGAAACCCCCTGCCCGTCTGATTGCAGAACGATGGGCGTTGTGGTGCTTTGGGTGACTGTTTCCGCCTCGTCTGTAGCCTCTGCAACAGTCACAGGCGCGGCAATCGGCGCAACGACCAAGGTTTGTGCTGCAGCCACCCGCGCACCTGTCTCATCGGTCGCTTCGACCGACAAAAGACGCGGACTGTCCGAAGGGGCAAGTTTGGACAAAAGCACGAAATTGCCCGCACGGTCCGCAGTGGCATCTGCGTTATCGACCCCATCGAGCAAGAGATAAATCTCGGCATTTGGCATCGCGCTGCCGGCGATCACGGTCATGCCATCGGGCGAGACACGGATGACATCCAAAACAGGCGTGGTCGTCACCACGGCCTCAGCGACATCTGTCGCCTCCTGATCAGCCGAAGATGTTTCGGGCGCAGCGGTTTCTTCGCTTGCAGTTTCCTGAGTGGCAGCGGTTTCCTCAGGGGCCTCTGAACTGGCCTCTTCAGCAGCCGCTTCTTCTGCGGGCTCTGGCGCTTCTGTGCTGCTTGTGGCGTCATCTGCCACGGCGGGTGCCTCTGCTACGGCTTCTGGCGCTTCTGTGCTGCTTGTGGCGTCATCTGCCACGGCGGGTGCCTCTGCTACGGCCTCTTCACCAGCGCGGTCTTCGTTCACCACTTGCCAGCCCAAAAAACCCAAAGCGGCGATGGCAAGGGCAATAATGCCCATCCCAACCCCCGACAAGCCGCCCGCCATTTTTGACCCGTTTGCCATATTTTATACCTTCATGATCGCACCGCATTGCGGGCGTATAGATTTATCTTCAAACCCAAGGGCTTGCGCAGATATTGCACCACGCTTAGCACCGTCCGCAAGATGTTGCGAAACTTATCTGACACAAAACTGTGTCACACTGACAGCGCCGCAACAGTTGAGCCCTTTGTCGAAGCCGGCTATCACAGAACCAACCCAATATGCAAAAACCAAAGGATAGACCCGATGCGTGATTTTTCAGTTTGTGTCTTTTGTGGCGCGCGGGACGGGGCAAATCCCCTTTATGCAAAGGCCGCGCGTGACTTAGGCCTTGCAATTGCAAAGGCGGGAATGCGCCTTGTTTACG
>Ga0255760_10000227_pt1 | contig 54946 bp, 50 predicted proteins | sample 071ome_25_FD_179960 | JGI IMG/M metagenome (GOLD analysis project Ga0255760, IMG submission 179960) | Coastal salt marsh microbial communities from the Groves Creek Marsh, Skidaway Island, Georgia - 071410BT metaG (version 2) | ecosystem: Environmental > Aquatic > Marine > Intertidal zone >...
TCGGCCACGTCCACCGCCCCGTCGCGGGAAGCTGGCGGGGTATTCCACTATCAAGCCTGCGCGCTATCAATCACCAGGTGCGTCTCGACTTCACCGAGTCGGATATCCTTTATGGAAATTTTGAGCCTCCTGCCTATGGAATCGTTTTGCTTCGCGACGATTCGGTCATTGTTCATACCCACGACTTTATGGATGAATCGGGCGTATTCGATATGGAGAACCCGCCGTTTAAGGACTGGGCTGTAAACCCGCCTCATTCCTCCGGCTAGCCAATCACGATCATGGTTGTACCCACAGTTGAGATGATGATCTTCGGGAAGAAGGAGATTTCTTCATCCCCGTGGCGCTTCGTGCAAGATCGTAAGTAGAATCTGGATGGGAGAGACAACCAAGCTCTGGAGGCGCCTCTAGCAGGTTTCGCGGTGAGATGAGTTTTCCTAAGAGAACAGATTTTCAAACGGATAGCGCGTTCGTCGAGGCGCTTTTGGGTGAGATCGAAACCTTGGGCCGTGATTGGCATTACGATGAAGCCGTGACTCAGCTTGAGCATGCCGTGCAGGCGGCTATGCTGGCACGTGACGCAGGCGAATCGGATCACGTCGTCGCGGCCGCAGTGCTTCATGACGTTGGCCATTTTCTTATGTACGGTAAAGCCCGCCACGACCTGCCTGATGGCGATGATCTTAAGCACGAGGAGGTCGGTGCGAACTGGCTTAGAAAAAGTTTTCGCGATGAGGTCTCAGAGCCGGTCCGATTGCACGTGCCGGCAAAACGTTATCTTTGTGCCACGAGGCCAGACTACTGGGAGGATTTGTCAGAGGGCTCTAAAATCTCTCTGAAGAAACAGGGCGGCCCGATGACCGAGGCTGAATGTTCCCGCTTTGAGGAACTGTCGGGCTATCAGGAGGCCATCAAACTGCGCGAGTTCGATGATCAGGCCAAGATGGTGGGCATGGCGATTGATTCAATTCACTCTTTTAACGGTGCCGTGCTTAATGCCTTAAGAGCGGCAACCTCGGCGTAGATCCGGCTACATCTTTAATCACAATGCGCCTGAATCTTCTCTCTAAGACCGCCGCATTGGCCGCCGTATTGCTGGCCACACCCAGTGTCAGCAAAGCCGAAGGCAAGACCACCGTATTTGAGATTAGTGAGATACAGCTTCGTGTCTCAGAAACGGGCGTGATGGTTGGAGATGATGTTGTTCTGACGATGGATTCGAATGAACGCGTTATCTCCGGAGGGGTAATGTATAGCCTAACGATGACAACAGCCGTCGGCGTGCAGGTGCGGTCTGGTTCTTCTGGTGAGGCGTTCGTTGCGATGTTCAGTTACTCTTTCTTCGAAGAAAAAGAAGCCGAGCGCAGTAAGTAGTCGGGAGGATGCGGAGCGAGAGGTGTCCATTTGAATCAAAAACAAATTATCGAGCGCGCTAAAAAGGTTTTGCCCGCGGGTAGCTTCGGCAACTTTGAGTCCGGGATCATCATCCAAAGAGGTCAGGGGTCTCGTCTTTGGGATGAAGACAACAACGAATACATCGACTATCTGATCGGCTCCGGCCCAATGATGCTGGGCCATAATCATCCAGAGGTCACCGAGGCAGTCGTCGAGCAGCTGTCAAAGGGAACCACCTTCTTCGCCAATAACGAACGCGGAATCGCACTTGCCGAGGAGATCTGCCGGGCCGTGGCCTGTGCCGAGCAGGTTCGCTATGTTTCTTCTGGCGGTGAGGCCGATATGTATGCGATGCGGCTCGCCCGCGCCTACACCGGCAGAAACAAGATCCTCAAATTTGAGGGGGGTTACCATGGGATGTCGGCCGAAGCGCAGATGAGCCTTGCCCCTGAAAAACAGGTGGACTTTCCCACCGCCGTGCCGGATTCCGCCGGCATTCCCAAAAGCGTACAGGATGCCATGCTGATCGCGCCGTATAACGACGCGGCCTTCTTCAGTGCGTTGATGGCTGAGCAGGCTGCCGACATTGCGGCAGTTATCGTCGAGCCGTTGCAGCGCATTGTGCCGCCGGAGCCGGGTTTTCTCGAGCATTTGCGATCTGAGTGTTCGCGATACGGCGTCCTCTTGATATTCGACGAGGTGGTGACGGGGTTTCGCTTTTCCTATGGTGGTGCGCAAGAGGCCTATGGTGTCGTGCCGGATATCTGTACGCTGGGCAAGGTCATCGGCGGCGGCTTCCCATCCGCCGCGATTGCGGGCAGTGCAGAGATCATGTCCCACTTCGATAAGGCACGTGTAGGCAGCGAAGGTTTTTTGATGCAGCTTGGGACGCTGAGCGGTAACCCGGTCGCTGCAGTCGCCGGTCTTAAAACTATGGAGATTCTCAGAAGAGAGGGTCAGTACGACAAACTGATCAGAACCGGCGAGCGGTTAATGCAGTCCTTTGCGTCGCATCTCAGGGCAGCAGATCTCGCGCATCAGATCGTGGGTCATCCCACGCTGTTCGAGGTCGTATTTACTGACCGGCCGGTAAAAAACTATCGGGATTTTCAGTCCTCGGATAAGACCCGTCTCGCGAAATTCACAGAACTGCTGCGAGAAAACGGCGTCTTCAAATCGGTAGGCAAGGTGTATGTCTCGCTCGCGCTGTCTCAGCAAGATCTGGATGAGACCGAGGCCGCCATTGAGAAATCAGTAGCGGCGCTCGTCTGAGGAGCGCGCTAAAGGCGAGTCGCAACGCTAACTGTACTAGTCCAGTTTTACGGGAATCTTGCCCCCAAAAATGGACCAGCCGTCGACCTCTTTGATGTTGACGTTGAGCGGGTCGTTTGTGACATAAACATGCTGGACAAGATCCCGTGATGCGGCAACCTCCGGCACCAGCACCTTTACGGCCCCCCAGCCCACGATGAGGGTGAGGTTTACCGCGATAACCGTGAGCAGGATTTGGGTATAACGATCACTCATGTTAGCTCTCCCTTCGGGTAAGTCGGTGTTATCAGACATTGAGTTGGCTCTTAATCTAAGCGACCTAAATGTATCGGTAAAACAGTGGTGCGGCACCAAATGGTTTTGGTAAGTTAACTTATTCACAAGAGGCGTTTGAAAACGGTATGCAAAACAATCGAAGGATTAATGTGCGGCCCAGCGAGGCGCAGGATGTCGGTCAGTTGATCGATCTTGTGGAGCAGTATCGGGAGTTTTACGGTCAGGCGCGAAGTGAGCAAACGCGGCCTTATTTGATGGAGCGGCTATCAAGGCGCGAGTCGGTCATCCTGGTTGCGGAAAATGACGATGCACTGGTGGGTTTTACGCAGTGTTACCCGACATTCTCAACGGTATCGCTAAGCGCGATATGGTTGTTGAACGATTTGTTTGTGATACCGGATCATCGTCGTCAGCAGGTCGCAGAGCAACTCATGCAAGCTGCGGAGGATGCGGCTAAGGAGGCGGGCGCAACCCGCATCTGGCTGCGGACAGCTCACACCAATACGCCGGCTCAGTCTCTTTATGAGAAGCGGGGCTGGGTCGAAGACGAGGTTTTCAGGCGGTATGACCTGATGCTCTAGCGGTCTCCGGTGGACGTCTGCGGCCCAAAAAAGAATTTTCGTAGATCGCCAGAAGTGACGGCACTAAAAGAAGAACCAACACAGTTGCAAAAGCGAGCCCAAACGCGATCGATGTGGCCATGGGTATCAGGAACTGTGCCTGCAGAGATGTCTCAAAGAGCAGCGGAGTGAGCCCTGCGATAGTGGTGAGTGAGGTGAGCAGCACGGCCCGGAGTCTCTGGCACGCGGCTTCGACGACGGCCTCGTTAACTGGCATACCCTGCTGGCGCAATTCTTTATAAAAGGTAACGAGGATGATGGAGTCGTTGATGACGATGCCGGCTAAAGCAAAAAAGCCAAACATTGAAAGAATCGTAAGGTTGATTCCCATGAGCACGTGGCCCCAAACCGCGCCCACAAGCCCGAACGGAATAATGATCATGATCAAAATGGGCCAGCCATATGAGCCAAAAACCCAAGCTAATACGAGATAGATCAGGACCGCCGCCAACACAGCGCCTCGCTCCATGTCGCCCAGGGTCTCGCGCTGGTCGGCCTGTCGACCTTCGAAGGAGAACTGGACACCGTGTTTACGCTCAAGACCCGCCATCGTGTTGGCTTTGAGGTTGGCAATGATACGGTTGTCATTATTTACGGTATCGTCAACGTCTCCGGTGACGGTAACGGCGAGTTTGCCTTCCACGTGGCGGATGGAGTCAAAGCCCCGCCCGGGGGTCATCTCAACAACGTTGTCGAATGCGACCACACCGCCACCTGGCAGCATCACTTCGAATTCCTCAAGGCTGTTCAGCCGGTCACGCTCGTTGTCCGGAAGCATCACGCGAACTTCAACCTCGTCGCCGTTATCTGCCATCACCTGAACAAGTTGTCCCTCATAGCCTGAGCGCAACTGGCGCCCTAAATTCTCCACGGATAAACCCAGCGACTCGCCGGTAGGCGTGAGCCTTAAGATTAACTGTTCGCGGCCATACGGCATGTTGTCTTCTACACCTGACACACCGGGAATCTCGTTCAGGATCGCTTTGAGATCCGTCGCCGCTTCTTTCACCCCCGCGAGGTCATCGCCGATGATGCGAACCTCGATATCCTGCCCGGGTGGGCCGGCCGTGGGCTCTTTGATCGACAGGTTTTCAAGACCGGCAATCTTGGGGATGCGCGATCGCCATTCATTGATGAACTCGCGATTACGCACGGTGCGCGCATCGGGCTTGATCAGTTCGACCAATACGGAGCCGATGTTGTCACTGCTGCGTCTTTCCCAATCGCCGCTTTCGCCAAGACCCTTTCGCGAGATTGCCGTGCGCACTAATCCACCGCCAAAGTGCGCATCGGTCTCCCGAACCGCCTGCTCAATCTGGTTTAGGTATTCCGTCACGGTGTCTTCCGGAGTGCCGGAGACAAAATCGACGTTCGCAAAAAGAATAGGCCCTTCTGCGACTGGAAAGAAATTAAACGCTAGACGGCCGCTTGCCAGCCAGCCAATGGTGACCATCATAAGCGCTACTGACAATGCCACCGTCGCCCAACGATGATAGACGCCGGTCTTAATCAGCGGGCGAAATACACCGTCACGAAATCGCTCAAATCCGGCATCGAGTTTTTTCCGCACACCCTTCGGCTGATATCGGCCCATGCGACTAAAGGTGCCGCGCAAATGACCCGGCAGGACCAAGAAGGACTCCACCAGTGAGGCCAGAATGACGCAGATCACGATAACGGGGATGGTATGTAGGATCGAGCCAATGATGCCGCCGATCAGGAGCAGCGGCATGAACGCGGCAATGGTGGTCAGCGAGGATGAGACCACCGGCGCCAGCATGCGCCGAGCGCCTTTTTCGACGGATTCGAGCGCACTCCCGCCACGCTCGAAATGCGTGACGGCGTCCTCTCCCACCACGATGGCATCGTCAACGATGATCCCAAGCGTCATGATCAGTCCAAACAGGCTGATCATGTTGATGGAGCCACCGTTGAGGTACAAGATCCCGAGCGCCGCCAGGAACGAGGTCGGTATCCCGACGGTAACCCATCCGGCGGCTGGCGCATTCAGAAAGAAGTAAAGGATCAGAATGACGAGCACGAGACCCGAAAGACCATTCTTGAGCAGCAGCTGGATGCGATCCTGGATGTACTCCCACCGCTCGTCATAAATATGAAGACCGATCCCCGGTGGCAGTGTGGGCCGGGTTTCCGCTACCCATTCGCGAAGTACTTTTGCGGATTCCAGGCTGTCGGCATCTTTGGTTCGGGAAAGGCGCATCTCGACAGCCGGCCGTCCTTCAAAGCTCACCTCGGTCTGGGCCGCCTTGGGTCGGCGCGTAATGGTTGCGATGTCGCCAAGTGTCAGAAGTCGACCATCTCCCGCAGCGATCACCGGCAGATCGGCAAACGCAAGCTCTTGCCGACGCTGATCTTTAAACCGAAGCTGAAGTGCGGATTCTCCACGACCGATGATGCCGACCGGCAGATCTCGCGAGGCTGCTGCGATGCGTTGACTAATATCGTTCAGTGAAAGATCTAAGTCGCGCAGGGTTCCGGGAGGGATCTGAATAGCGATCTCCTCTTCGGGCAAACCGTAGATGCGGATATGTGAAATGCCGCGTTCAAGCAGCTCGCGCTCAAAGCGGTTGACCAGCGTTCTCAGCCCATGAGGATCCTTCGGTCCGGTAACGAGCAGGCTCGCGACGAGCTCATGATTGACAATTCGGGAAATTTCCGGGGTTTCGGCGCCCTCAGGAAGATTTGTCACCAGATCCACCCGCTCTTTCACCTCATCAAGCGCCGGCCCCATGTCGGTGTTTTCGCGAAACTCAAGCGTAATGAGCGTTTGCCCATCCACAGATAAGGACATCATCTCCTTAACGTCTTCGACACCCTTAAGCTCCCGCTCCAGCGGTTCGGTCACCAGGGTTTCGAGATCCTCGGAGCTGGCTCCCGGCCAGAACACCTTGACGGAGACAAAGTCGATGTTGAAGCTCGGAAAGAATTGCGTATTGAGTTTGGAAATGCCCCAAACGCCAGAAAGCATCATCATCGCCATCAGCAGATTAGCCGCCACAGGATGGCGCGCGAATATGGCGAGCAGGCTGTTACCCATCGGCAGGGCTAGTCTCGCGACTCAACCACTTCAACGCGTAACCCCTCAACCGCGTTGGGCAGTTGGCCTGTCAGGATGACATCGCCAGGCTTGAGATCTTCGCTTCGAAAAAGGCTCCAGCTGCCCCACTCGCCGTTGCGGTACTCGCCAACCCGTGTGAGGCGCACGCGTTCAAGCCGGCCATCGCTGATGCGGTAAGCGGCGTCGGCACCGTAGATAGCAGTGACGGGGAGCGCGATTACCTCAGGCTCTTCGGGCAGCGTGACCAGAATGGCCAAGGTTCGGCCCAGTTCCAGCACAGGATGGCCCGCCGTCAGTTGGAAAAACCCGTCGACGCCGCCGTCGCCGATCTCAACTTTGCCGGCTAGTCGGACGAGCTGCAACGGCACGTCGATACCGTCCATGGTGGTGGTGGCCGGAATCTTTTCGTTTTGCGTGAGGCTATCACGCAGCTTCACGAGATATCGGTTTGGAATCTGCGCTCGCACTTCGGTGTAATCGAGATCGAAGATCTCAACAAGCGCATCGCCGGGACGCGTGCGATCGCCCGGGGATACGTGCACGGCTGTCACGCGACCATCGAAAGGCGCCGTGATCTGAGTGTGCTCAAGGTCACGCATCGCCTGATCGCGCATCGCCGTCGCGCGTTTTAGGCGCGCTTGTAATTGTGCGAGCCTGGCCGGATGATCTTGAATCATGTTCTGGCGAACCGTTACTGCCAGCGTCTGGCGGGCAACCGCCTCCAGCGCGCTGTCCACGTTGGCCTGTGAGCCGGATTGTGTTTCCGCCAGTTTGGTGGCCCGCTCAAGGTTGGTCTTTGCCAGAGCCAAAAGCTGCTCATCCTGCTCAAGGGCAGCGACGTCCGTTACGTACCGATTATTTTCACTGTTGATCTGAGCTTCTATCTCGGCAAGATCAGCTTCGCGCTGTGCGAGCGTCAGGCGGCCATCTGAATCGTCGAGTTGAATTAGAGACTGACCTTGCGTGACCGCTTGTCCGACCAGCACGGACGAGCTCACGACGTCGGCGGCCAGGGCGGCGCGCAGTCGCGATTCGCGCGGTGATTCGATCCGCCCATAAAGACGCACGGTAGGTGCAAGCTCTTTGAACTCCACTGTTGCGGCTTCTACCGGCCAGCTCCTCTCAACGGGGCTCGCCGGCCGGTCTTCGGGCCCGGAGGATTTCAACTGAATAAAGACAACCACTCCAACGCCGAGAAAAAAGAGCGGCAGAACGAATCGGAAAATGCGGGTCATGAGAAGCAAAAACCAGAGAAAAACTGGCGTATTTTAGCGGCTGTCGTGAATGACTCGTGCAGAATCTTCCGTGGGCATCATCCTCCGACCGACCGCCTTACACGCTTGAAAGGTATAGTTTTTGAAAAGACGGGCGGCCTCGGCACACGGGTCCCGACCGTTATTCGGGAGGGTTGGAACATGTGCGGACGATTCGACAGGCACACGCCGCTAAGCGCTTTTGAGGACGTGGTTGATGGACTCAGCGCATCGGAGTCGGATCTGATCGCCGAGAGTTACAACATTGCGCCGTCTCAGGATGCGGCCGTAATTCGTGGTTCGGATTGTGGGTCGGAGCTGGTGCCGCTGCGCTGGGGTTTTGTCCCGGTCTGGTCAAAAAACGCGGCGCTCTCAAAACCGATCAATGCTCGTGGGGAGACGCTCTCCGAAAAAGCTATGTTCAAAGATGCTTTCAAGAGCGCAAGGTGCCTTGTTTTATGCGATGGCTACTACGAGTGGAAAAAGTCTTCGGAAGGCCCCAAGCAGCCTTTTTACATCACGCCGGTTTCAGGCAAGCCGTTTGTGATGGCAGGTCTTTGGACCCGCAACGAGGCATTAGAGGGCCAACCCATCGAGACCTTTTGCATCATTACGGTTGACGCAAATGCATCGTGTAAAGAAGTTCATCACAGGATGCCCTTAATCTTGGATGCTGAGCACCATAGGGAGTGGCTCGCGCCTACCGCGCTGGCTGCGGACGCAAAGGCCGCTATGCTTGGGGTGCCAGATATCGCCATGCGCTTGACGGCCGTCAGCCGATTCGTGAACAGTCCGGCAAATAACAGTCCCCAGTGCATAGCGCCTATTCACGGGTGAGGAGATCCGCATGAGTGCAACGCAAAGCTCTAAATGGGTTGTGATCGTTGGTGGAACGGGTTTTGTTGGTCGTTGCTTAACGAGAGCCTTGATGTCGCAGGGTCATCGTGTTCGAGTGGTGACGCGCAAAAAAACCAAGGGTGCCGTGCTCGGGTTCGAGCCCACCGAGCTCGCAGAAGTTGCGTACGAGTCCGCCGACGCCCGGGAGGCGGCGCTAGCCGGCAGCGATGCGTTGATAAACCTCTGCGGCATCCTGCATCAATCGGCCCGCCAGCGCTTTGAGGATGTGCACGAGCGCTTGCCCGCCGCATGGACGCAAAGCGCGGTTCGCGTTGGGGTCCGGCAGGTCCTTCACATGAGCGCGCTGCGAGCGGACATGACCGAGCCGCCGAGTGCCTATCTGAGATCTAAAGCCGCCGGCGAACGCGCAGTCCGTGCGCATGCCGATGCCATTGCGATCAGCGTCTTTCGGCCCTCCATTATTTTTGGCGACGGCGATAATTTTTTTGGGCAGTTTGCCGGTATGCTGAGATGGGCGCCAGTCTTTCCGCTGGTGTGTCCGGATGCGCGCTTTGCGCCGGTGTGGGTCGAAGATGTTGCTCGCGCCTTCGCTCAAGCGCTGCATACCAATACCGCGATCGGAAAGCCGAAGACCTATGATCTTTGCGGACCCGCGATTTATCGGTTTCGCGAGTTGATCGAGTTCACCGCTCAGGCCATGGGCGCTCGTCGTCTCGTCCTTGGCGTGCCGGACTGGGCGGCCCGGTTACAGGGGCGGATAATGCAGGTGCTTCCCAATCCCGTCTTTACGCTCGATAACTACCGCTCGCTTCAGGCCGATAGCGTGTGCTCCTGCAACGGCTTCGATACGCTTGAGCTCAGTCCGAGGCGTCTTGAGGAGGTGATGGCGCCGTTACTCGCCCGCTAAGAGCTTTGCTACGAAGCGTGCTCGGCTCGGGGTTCGCGAGCCAGCAGTGAGTTGACCGCTTCTCTTGGGTCCAATTCCTCATACAGGACGCGATAGACCTGTTCGCTTATGGGCATCTCGACGTTAAGGCTCTGACTTTTTCGATAGAGCTCGCGCGCGGTCTTTACGCCTTCCGCCTCCTGTCCGATATCGCCAAGCGCCGCGTTGAGTGAATCGCCGCGCCCGATAGCGAGCCCGATTCGGCGATTACGGGATTGGTCATCCGTGCAGGTGAGGATCAGATCCCCGAGGCCGGTTAGGCCCATAAACGTTTCCGACTGACCGCCGAGGGCGTTACCGAGACGCGCCATTTCTGCCAGGCCTCGGGTGATCAGGGCCGCCCGGGCATTCGCTCCAAAGCCAAGTCCATCGCTTATGCCGGCCGCAATGGCCATGACATTCTTTATTGCGCCGCCTAATTGCACGCCTCGCATGTCGGCGCTGGTGTATACCCGGGTGCGCCCATCGCGAAACCAGTCTGCGATTGGGTCCGCTATCGAAAGGCTCTCAGCGGCCACAGTAAGAGCGCTGGGTAATCCGCGGGCAACCTCACCGGCGAAACTGGGTCCGGAGACCACGGCTTGAGAAAAATTAGCGTTGAGCACCTCGTCTGCGACTTCGCTCAGAAGCAGGGCACTGTCTGGTTCAACGCCTTTGGTTCCCCAGCAGATCTGAATGTCGGATGCATCTTGCGGCAAAAGCCCCGAGAGCGACTGCAACACCTCTCGAAATGCATGACTCGGCACCGCAACCACAAAAGCGCGCAGTGCGGAAAGATCTGAAAGAGATCCTGTAGGGCGGATTTTGGTTTCAAGCCGCAGACCTGGAAGGTACCGCTCGTTCGTGCGATCGGTCGCGATGCGCTCTGCATGGCCCGGCTCGGCACTCCAGAGCACCACGTCCCTGCCCGATCGGGCGACAAGGAACGCCAGCGCTGTGCCCCAGGATCCTGCACCCAGAACGCCGACCGGTGCCACGGACGCGTCAGTCATGGGTGACGACATGCATCGCGCGGCTGTGGCGCAGGAACCCCCGTCTGCAGTCAGGCGCCGTTCGCGGCCGGTTGGGATTCCTGATTCTTTTTCTGCAGATACATCGCATCGAAGTTCACCGGCCCCAGGAGGAATTGCGGGAAGCCACCCTTTGCGGTCAGACCTGATACGGTCTCACGCAGGTAGGGATAGAGCACGGTCGGGCATGCGGCTTCCAGGAGCATCTCAAGCATCTCCGGTGTGCTGCCCTCCACGGTAAATACACCTCCCTGCTGGGCCTCAACCAGAAAGACCGCCTGGTCATTCTGCTTGGCGGTCACCGTTACGGTGAGGACCACCTCGTACAGATGTTTATCCGCATCGAGGAGATTCTGCTGTGCCTTAAGGTCTACTTCCGTATCCGGACGGTAATCCTTCCAGGTGAACACGTCCGGGCTCTGGGGTGATTCGAAGGAAAGATCCTTAGTGTAGACCTGATGCAGGTTGAATCGCGATTGGGGAGCTTGCGCAGCGGCATCATTCATGGGCTGATCCTGATTGGGTTAGCGTTCCAGCGGAAGGTTTTCTTTTTCCCAGGCAGCCAGTCCACCGCCAAGGACGTAAACCCGCTTGAATTCGTTCTTTCTAAGTAGGGTGGCCGCACGCCCAGCACGCTGACCGCTCTGGCAAGAGAGCACAATAGGTCGCTCCTTGGTCTTGAATTTCTCGAGTTGACCCAACTGGTTTGTCAATTCTTTCAATGGAATGTTGATGGCGTTGGGAATATGCCCTCGGCTAAATTCCTCCGCTTCACAGACGTCCACCACCACCGCGTTCTCATGGTTGATGAACTGCGGCAGTTGGACAGCGCTCACTTGACTGCCTCCGCCACCACCGCGGCGAACGGTATCGAAACCAATCAGTAGTGAAATGACGACAAGAGCAGCAAACAGATGCCAATTGTTGGCAATAAAGTCTATATCCATGGCAACGGTTCAGGTCGACGCGAAGGCCGGTAGTCTACCTCAGGATGTGGGCGCTCATTGAGGTGAAGCGCCTTACGCTTCAGTCGTGGGCGCTGCAGAATGCTTCGCGCATGGTCTCCATGAGAGAGAGAATTTTCTCATCGCCTATGCGGTAGAAGACTTTGTTCGCATCTTTTCGCGAGCCGAGGATTCCTTTGTCGCGCAGTATCGAAAGATGCTGAGAGATATTGCTTTGAGAAGTGCCGACCAAATCCACGAGATCCTGCACGCTGATCTCATTTCCCCCCGCAAGGATGCACAAGATCTTGAGACGCAGAGGATGGCCCATGGCTTTAAGCGATCGAGAAGCCACATAAAGATCGGTCTCACTGGCGAGAAACATCTGCTCTGCGCTGATGACATTCTCGGCGGAATCCGGGATTTTTTTCTCTTGAAGTGCCATGAAACCAGTTGAATTTGTAACTATATTAACCAACGATTATACGCTAATGCTCGACCGCCCAACGACGCCCCGTTGACGCGCCATTCGCCTCAAAAAAGGTTGACGGCTCTCGCGTATCACGGCTTTTGCATTGCCAAACGCTATACTGAGTTTTAGTTTCAACACAGTCTCTTCAATCGGCGTGCCCGGGTGATCATGCAATGAGAAAGCATCTTCTCGTCTCCGCTCTTCTAGTTCCTATCGGCATGGTTGCGTTAGGTGCGACGCTGATCGTTCAGCCGCGAGCCACTTGGGCTGCTGAAAACGCTGACAACGCCTTGCCGCTTGAAGATCTTCGTTTGTTTGCCGAAATATTCAGCATGATCAAGCGAGACTATGTGGAAAGTGTTGATGATGCCACGCTATTGCAGAATGCCGTGCGTGGAATGTTGAGTGGTTTGGATCCGCACTCGGCCTACCTTGACGCCGAGTCCTTCCACGACATCAACGTCGACACCCGCGGTGAGTTTGGCGGTCTTGGCATCGAGGTTACGCTGGAAGACGGCGTAATTCGGGTTGTGGCACCGCTGGATGGTACGCCGGCTGAGCGCGCAGGAATTCAAAGCGGGGACCTGATTATTCGTCTGGACGGGATGGCCGTGAAGGGTGATTCTCTCGATAAAGCGGTCGAAAAGATGCGCGGCGCTCCCGGCAGCGAAATTACATTAACTATCGTTCGCGATGATGCGGATGCGCCGTTTGATGTCACGCTGAAGCGTGCGGTGATTCAGCTGCACAGCGTCCGTGGCGAGGTACTGGAGGATCGTTATGGCTATGCGCGTATCAGCCAGTTCCAGTCGGGCACAGGGGCATCACTTCGCCGTCAGATTGAAAAGCTCGAGGAAGAGGCCAGTGGCCCGTTGGCCGGCCTGATCCTGGATCTTCGCAACAATCCTGGTGGCGTACTGGACGGCGCAGTCGAAGTCACAGATCTTTTCGTCACACAAGGCGTAATCGTGTCGACGCGGGGCCGCTCTGCGGATGCCGCGTATACGTTTAACGCAACCGGAAGGGACGTCCTAAACGGCGCGCCACTCGTGGTTCTGGTTAACCAGGGGTCTGCGTCGGCCTCAGAGATTGTTGCCGGGGCGCTGCAGGACCATCGTCGCGGCCTCATTTTGGGTACGCGGACCTTTGGCAAAGGCTCGGTCCAGACAGTTTTGCCGATGCGAAACGGTGCGGCCGCCTTGAAGTTAACGACCGCGCGGTATTACACGCCCAATAATCGCTCCATTCAGGCCGTTGGAATCGAGCCGGATATCGTCAGCCGCCCACTAAAAGCTGCCGACGAGCCAGCCAAGAGGGGTTTTAATGAGGCAGATTTAGCCGGCCATCTGGAAAACGAGAGTGCTTCTGAAGAAGGCGCCGGCGGTGCGTCCGCATTGAGTGGCCCGCGACTGCAGGATCGAGACTTTGAAGTGGGTGAGGCGCTCAATATCCTGAAGGGCATCACGCTGGCCAGATTGCAGACCCAGTAGACCGCCACATCAGCCTTTGGCGTCGCAACGCCAGGAGCCGACGGCCGCTTCCCGCTGTCCGTCGACCTGCCACAGCGAACCTTCGGTAATGGTGGCAGAGGGTCTGTTCTTGTTTTCATCGGTGCGGGAGCGTTTTCCGGTCCAGCGCATTTGGATCGCCGCATTTTCTGAGCAGACATCATCAGTAAAGATTTGGCACTGCGCGAAGCCGATTTGAGCGACGCGATGGACGCTTAAATCAAGCGGCATGTCGTGACAACCCGGCTCGTCTCTTCCGGGTACGAGGCTCAACTCTGCAAGCTGATTGAAATCATTGATGCTGTAAAAACGAATATGCGCGCTGATGCCTTCCTGTGGCGGAGCGCTTGCGCATCCGTTTAGGATTACAAGCGTAGAAAAAAACGCTAGGCTGCGAAAAAAGACCGAATACCCTCGCACGCGGGACTGCTCCTCAAATCGCTGGCGATGTTTGGCAACTCATAAGACCATCTTAAAAGCGCAACACAGCTAAAACAATCGCCCCCGCAACGCCTCCAATATCTGGCAGGCTTATACTGTGAGCCAGCGCCACTCCATTTCGTAATCGAGCAATATGGCAAAAAGAATCGTCCTGGTAGACGGCTCCTCGTATCTGTATCGGGCGTTTCACGCCATGCCGAATCTTGCCAATTCCAAGGGTGAGCCAACGGGTGCAGTGTACGGCATCGTCAATATGCTGCGACGACTCCTTCGGGAGCAGGACACCCCGTATTTTGTGGTGGTTTTCGACGCCCCGGGAAAGACATTCCGGGATCGTCTGTATAAGGAGTACAAGGCAAATCGGCCGCCTATGCCTGACGATTTGCGCTCACAAATCGAAAAAGTACATGCCGTCATCAAGGCCCTCGGTTTGCCGCTTTTATCGATCTCCGACGTTGAGGCAGATGATGTCATCGGCACCCTCGCGCGAGCCGCCTCAAACTACGATATGGAGGCGTTCATTGTCAGTGGTGACAAAGACCTGGCGCAGCTGGTGGGCCCCGGCGTCACGATGTGCGACAGCATGAAGGACGTAGTCTATGACGAGCAGGGCGTGCAGGAGAAATTCGGCGTGCCACCGGATCGAATCATCGACTTCCTCGCGCTCGTGGGAGACACCTCTGACAATATCCCCGGGGTACCTAAGGTAGGGCCAAAAACAGCTGCGCGTTGGTTGATGGATTACGGCTCGCTGGATGCACTGGTGGAACAAGCGGATAGCGTCAGCGGTAAGGTGGGTGAGAACCTTAGGGCTTCTTTGGATCAACTCGCATTGTCGCGTGAGCTTGCTACGATTAAGTGTGACGTGCCCCTGGAACATGGTCCCGATACCCTGATGGTCTCGGCGCCTGATGACGAGGCGCTGCGAAAACTCTACGCAGATTTGGAGTTCAAAACTTGGCTCTCAGAACTTGGTGGGTTGAATGAGTCCACCGATGCGGCTGAGGAGGTCCACGGTCGTTATGAGACGATTCTTGATAAGAAAACGTTCAATAAATGGGTAGATAAGTTAGCGAAAGCGCCTGTGTTCGCGTTTGATACCGAGACCACGTCGATCGATGCCATGCAGGCTCGTCTGGTCGGGGTGTCATTTGCTGTGGAGGCGGGAGAGAGCGCCTACGTGCCAGTGGGCCATGATTACCTGGATGCGCCTGCCCAGTTGACCTGCGATGAGGTACTGGAAGCGCTTCGGCCGATTTTGGAGGACCCGCAACGGGCTAAGTTGGGTCAGAACCTCAAGTATGACTGCACGGTGCTTCACAACCATGGGGTAAATCTCGAAGGCATTCGTTTTGACACGATGCTTGAATCCTATGTGCTCGATAGCACCGGCTCGCGGCATGATCTCGATACGCTGGCGCTCAAATATCTCGGTCATAAGACAATTCACTATGAGGACGTGGCGGGCAAGGGAAAAGGGCAGCTGAGTTTCAATCAAGTGCCGCTTGAACAAGCCGGGCCGTATGCTGCGGAAGACGCGGATATTTCGCTTCGCCTTCATGATGCGCTCTACCCGAGACTGGAGAAAGAAAGCGCACAGGCGTCGCTTTTTGAGCGAGTTGAAATGCCGCTGGTGCCGGTGCTCTCCAAAATCGAACGCACCGGCGTTCGGGTGGATTGCGACATGTTGGCCACACAGAGCCGGGAGCTGAGCGAGCGTATCCAGGCTCTCGAGGCATTGGCGCACAAGGAAGCCGGGGGTCCGTTCAATATCGCCTCGCCTAAACAAATCCAGGAGATTCTTTTTGATCGCCTGGAACTGCCGGTCCTATCAAAGACCCCCAAGGGGCAGCCTTCCACCGCTGAAAGTGTCCTCGCTGAACTCGCCGATCAGCATGAGTTACCGCGCTTGATCCTGGAGCACCGGGGTCTCAGTAAGTTGCGCTCCACGTATACCGAGAAACTGCCAACGCTTGTCAACTCGAGGACGGGTCGAGTGCACACGTCCTATCATCAGGCCGCGGTGGCGACGGGCCGCCTCTCGTCGAGTGATCCCAATCTTCAGAATATTCCCGTGCGAACGGCAGAAGGCCGACGGATTCGCGAAGCCTTCGTGCCAGAGCCCGGATACCGGCTTGTTGCGGCGGATTATTCACAGATTGAGCTTCGGATCATGGCCCATCTCTCTGCCGATGAAGGTCTGCTAAACGCCTTCGCCAAAGGCGAGGATGTGCATCGCGCCACGGCCGCGGAGGTGTTTGGCGTGGCTCTCGATGCCGTGTCCGGAGACCAGCGGCGAAGCGCAAAAGCCATTAATTTCGGTCTCATTTATGGGATGTCTGCCTTTGGACTGGCCCGGCAACTTGGTATTGATCGCGGGCAGGCGCAGGATTACATCAACCTGTATTTTGAGCGGTATCCGGGAGTTAGAACCTTCATGGATGCAACCCGACTCCAGGTCAGGGAAAAAAAATTCGTAGAAACCGTATTCGGGCGTCGCTTATTTCTGCCCGATATCAGTTCGAGCAATCACGCCCGGCGACAGGGCGCGGAGCGGGCGGCTATCAATGCGCCGATGCAGGGGACGGCGGCCGATCTCATCAAACTCGCCATGCTCGCAGTCGACGAGTGGTTAACGAAGGAAAACCACGATGCTCGAATTATCATGCAGGTCCACGATGAGCTGGTTCTCGAAGTGCCCGAAGCAGATGTAAAAGCCGTGGGCAAGAAATTGGCCGTCTTGATGAGTGAGGTTGCCGAGCTTGCCGTACCGCTTAAGGTGGATGTCGGAACCGGCGGTAACTGGGCTGAGGCTCACAGTTAAGCATCGGTGTCTGCCACACGTTCTGAGAGAAGATCGACAATTCGCTGACGAGCTTCGCTAATCCCGGTAGGTTGCGTGGCGGAAAACAGCTGTACTGTGACGAGGGGCATCGTATCCATGATGCGCTGCGCGCCGCGTAGAGACTGCAGCTGTTTCCCGCGACCGAGCTTGTCGCATTTGGTTAATAGGACGTGTACCGGTAACGCCGCCGCTGCACACCAGCTCAGCAGCTGTCGATCGAGCGGCGTCGGCTCGCGTCTTGAGTCAATCGGGAGAATCAAGGCTTTAAGTGACTCCCGCTCCTGAAGATATCGTCGGATCGTCTTCTCCCAATGTTGCTGTAGGGGCACCGGAACTTTCGCGAATCCATAGCCGGGTAGATCCACGAGTCGGAAGTGGGCATCGAGTTCAAAGAAGATAATCTGCTGCGTGCGACCGGGCGTTTTGCTTGTTCGGGCCAGTGCCTTTCTATTCGTAATGGCATTAATCGCGCTGGACTTGCCGACGTTGGAGCGTCCGGCGAAGGCAACCTCGGCCCCGATGTCTTCCGTCCAGTCTCTTGGGTGGTGGGCGGACAGTAAATATTGGGCTTTTTGCAGCAGTGCCGGTTCGCAGGTCATCGAGGTCACGGGTATAATTCTTGATCAGATTTCGTCGGGTTCTACAGCGAGGTCCACGCCCGCGTCCGGGCCATCCGATCCGCCCGAACCCGCAGCCACGCGCTTGGCGGCAAAATGCGTGAGAGAACAGATGGATCGATTCGTGGTCCAAACGTTGAATTTAAGGAGCAATTTGATGAACCGGCTGGTTTTCCTTCTGGCGGCTATTGTAATGACCTCGCTTTCCCTCAGCGCCTCGGCCGCGGACCCGGCGGCCGGGCAGAGTAAAGCCCAGTCGTGTGTCGCCTGTCATGGCGCTGATGGCAACAGCAGTAACGGCGGATTCCCCTCGCTTGCCGGCCAGGTCCCGGGCTACATTGCCGCTCAGTTAGCCGCGTTTAAGTCCGGCGCTCGTGCAAACGCCATCATGCAGGGGATGGCCCAGCCCCTAAGCGCTGAAGATATGGCCGATATCGATGCCTGGTACGCGTCGCAAACGATCGCTCCACGGGGTATTAGCGAAGATCAATTAGAGATCGCAACCGTCGGCGAAACCCTGTATCGCGCCGGTCTTGCTGATCTTTCGGTGCCCGCCTGTATGGCTTGTCATGGTCCGGCGGGCCACGGCATCCCGTCTAAATTTCCCAGGCTGGCCGGTCAATGGCCGGAGTATCTTGAGGCTCAGCTGTTAGCGTTCAAGTCCGGAGCACGGGGCGGCAAGATGATGGGCCCCATCGCACATCGGCTTTCGATCCAGCAGATCAAGGCCCTGTCCATTTACATCTCTGCACTGCAGTAGCACGCTGTCGGCTGAATCGAAAGCCGTCGCGCCGGCGGCTGGGCGACAAGCCCTTCTCAGCTAACTCTCGAGACGCGTTATGGCCACCAAAAAACTCTGGGGCGGACGCTTTCACCAGGGCACCGATGGGACTGTGGAAGCGTTTACAGCATCGGAGCATTTTGATCGTCGACTCGCGAGCTATGACATAGCCGGATCCCGCGCACATGCGCTGATGCTTGCGGCTCAGGGCGTTATCAGTGAGGGAGATTGCCAAGCCATTCTTGAAGGCTTGCAAACCATCGACCAGGAGATCGCTGAGGATCGCTTTGAATGGCAGGCGTCGCGTGAAGACGTGCATATGAACATCGAGGCCCGCCTCACGGAGCTTATCGGCGAGCCGGGCAAAAAGCTGCACACGGCGCGGTCTCGTAATGATCAGGTGGCTACCGATCTTCGACTGTTCACCCGCGAAGCGCTTGACCAGATCAAAGTGGATATAGCCGAGTTGCAGCACGCTCTTCTTGATGTGGCTGAGCGTGAGGCAGATACCATCATGCCCGGGATGACGCATACGCAGTCGGCGCAACCGATCACTTGCGGTCACCACCTGTTGGCGTGGTGTGCCATGTTTGATCGAGATGCCCAGCGTTTGGCGGATTGTCGCCGGCGCGTAAATGTCTCGCCTCTGGGTTCGGCGGCGCTTGCTGGCACGAGTTTCCCGATCGATCGAGAGCAGACCGCAAACGCACTGGGTTTTGATTCGGTTTGCGCTAACTCTTTAGATGGGGTGTCTGATCGCGACTTTGTGATCGAATTCTGCTCCGTCATAGCGCTCTTGAACGTGCACCTGTCGCGGGTGGCCGAGGAGCTCGTGCTCTGGAGCTCGCAAAGTTTTGGCTATGTTGATCTGGGCGACGCGTTCTGCACAGGATCAAGCATCATGCCGCAGAAGAAGAATCCGGATGTCGCAGAGTTGATCCGCGGCAAGAGCGGAAGAGCGGTTGGCCATCTGGTTGCTCTTCTTGTCTTGATGAAAGGTCAGCCCCTGGCCTACAACCGTGACAACCAAGAAGACAAGGAGCCGTTGTTTGACAGTTTTGACAATGCTCACGCGTGTCTTCAGGTGCTGACTGGAATGGTGCGTCAGATGACGTTTAATAGCGAGCGGATGCGAGCCGCTGCGGCTCGCGGCCATTCCACCGCAACCGATCTTGCGGACTATCTGGTGAAGAAGGGAATGCCGTTTCGCGACGCCCATGAAGCGGTTGGTAAGGCGGTGAGTTTGGCTGAATCGCGAGGGGTTGAGCTCGCCATGCTATCGTTAGCTGATCTCAGGGCAGCATCGGATTTGATCACGGAAGAAGCGCTCGACGTTTTGACGCTCGACGGTTCTGTTAACGCGCGAGACCATCGTGGCGGCACAGCGCCTCGGCAGGTGCGTATTGCTATTCAGGAAGCTCGAGCGGCTCTAAAGGCCCAGGGAGATTAATCAGGAATGATGATAAAAGTAGCAAAGGTCAAAACATTCCGGCTACCAGCGGGACGATTGGCGGCCGCTCTCGGAATTCTTGTTGTCCTGATGATGGCGGGATGCGGCCAAAAAGGCCCGCTATATATCCCGGATACGCCGGTACAGCAGGACACACAGGACGAAGACAGTTAGTCCGAACGTGGATTACTTCGGCTACCGCCAGGATCAACTTTTTGCGGAGGACGTCCCGCTCTCGCTGATTGCCAACGAGGTCGGAACGCCATGCTACGTCTATTCTCGCGCGACATTAGAGCGGCACTACCGCGCTTTCGATAACGCCTTTGGGGATTTTCCGCACAGCATCTGTTATGCGGTAAAAGCAAACGGCAACCTCGCCATACTCCAGGTGCTCGATAAGTTGGGATGTGGGTTCGATATTGTCTCCGGCGGTGAGTTAGACCGCGTGCTTGCCGCTGGCGGGCGAGCGCAGCACGTGGTGTTCTCGGGCGTCGGCAAATCTGTTGCTGAGATACGCCACGCGCTTAACCGCGGCGTACGCATTCTTAGCGTCGAGTCCGAAGCCGAACTGGAGCGCATCAGCGCGGTGGGGCGTGATATCGGCAAGACGGCGGCAATCGCGCTTCGAATCAATCCGGATGTGGATCCCGGCACACATCCCTATATCGCGACGGGCCTACGTGAGAATAAATTCGGCGTTCCTTTCGGGGATGCTGTGCGTCTTTATGAGAAGGCGCAAGCGCTGGAGGCAATAAATCCGGTGGGCATCGCCTGTCACATCGGTTCGCAACTGACTCAGGTCGCTCCTTTTTGCGATGCACTGGAAAAAGTTCTTGATTTGGTCGCAGAACTAAAAGCTAGCGGGATTGCTCTTGATTATCTGGATCTTGGAGGTGGATTGGGAATTCGATATGCCGACGAAAATCCTCCTTCACCGCGTGAGTATATTGAGGCGCTACTCGCTACCCTCAGGCGTCGCGAATGTGAGATGCACGTGACCTTGGAGCCAGGCCGGGCGATTGTGGGCAATGCCGGTATCCTGCTCACGAAGGTGGAATACACCAAAGCCGGTCCCGATCAGGATTTTGCGATAGTCGACGCCGCCATGAATGACTTGCTGCGCCCCGCTCTTTATCAGGCATTTCATGAGGTTGTTGAGGTGGATAGAACTCTGGTGCGTGATGCAAATACCTACGATATCGTAGGGCCAGTTTGTGAGTCGGGCGATTTTCTGGCGCGGGGCCGGATATTATCGATCGAGGCGGGTGACCTGCTAGCGGTGCGTTCGGCCGGAGCTTATGGGTTTGTCATGAGCTCGAACTACAACGCCCGCCCGAGACCGGCCGAAGTTATGGTGGACGGTGATTCCTTCCATGTGGTTCGTGACCGCGAGAGCACCGCGTCGCTTTTTTCAGGTGAGCACCTCCTGGCGTAGCGCCCATCTGCATGAGTTTTTTCGATACGAGACCTGCTGATCGTCGTTTTCTAAGCTGGGCGATTCTTTTTACACTCGTCGGCGCGTCGCTCAACTCGATTTGGTGTATCTACATCGATGATGTGGTCAACAATGATGCGGTTGAGTACATCCGCGCCGCAGAACGATTTGCCGTCAGAGATTGGGCCGGGGCGTTTGCGGTTCATCAATGGCCATTTTTTTCAGCGCTGATGTGGGTAACAGGCCGTGTATTTGGCATCAGTTATGAGGCCGCGGGTTATCTGCTCAACTCTGTGTTCTTTTCCGCTGCATCTGTTTTTTTTGTGTTGGTCGTGCACGCTTTTGGAGGCACCACCCGCCGGCTGGTTTCATTGGCTGTGCTACTCGCGGTGGCGCATCCGTCATTCAATGAGTACCGCTCATTCATCATCCGCGACGCCGGTTATTTGGCTTTCTACTTAATCGCCGTATTCTTTTTAGCCCGCTGCGCAAATCGACTGACCGCAGCTAACGTGATGGGGTCCATAGCGGCTCTAGTAGTGGCTACCCTGTTTCGCATTGAGGGTGCGGTATTTGTCGTTGCAACCCCTCTCTTACTCACCGTTGTGATAACGAAGGTGGATCGCGGACCATGGCGTCAGCTGATTTTGCTTGTGGTTTCGGCACTTATTCTTACGGTGCTGTTAGGCTGGTGGGTAATGGCCCCAAAGACTGGATTACCGGTGGAGAGCGTTGCCGATAGTCCAATGTTGGTTGTGGAAAGTGCCTGGAATCAGGTCCTTAGTTCGATTTCCCACAAGATGATAGTGCTGCAATCTGAGTTTTTGGGACCTTATTCAGCCGAGTACGCCTGGACGCTTTTCGTCTTTGCGGTGGCCATGTTGCTTGCGAGCGCGACCTTTTCTCAGCTCAGTATCCCCTGGGCGGCGTTGGTGCTCGCAGCGATCTGGTTCAAAGTGCGATTTCCCGTTAAGAGCCTTAATCGCCTGTGGGCTAGTTTGATCTCGATGCACCTCGTGATCCTGCTCGTATTTACGGTGATCAATCTTTTCCTGGCTTCCCGTTATCCCCTAGCCCTTGCGGTGACAATGCTCGTGCTCGCCCCATTTGCGCTTGATCGTGTTACCCAAATATCAGACTGGCGGCGATTGAGTGCCTTGCGTCGTGTCGCGCTCGTTATTTTGCTGGTCTGGGCCGCGGGTGAAAGTGTTAGCGGTCTAGACAATACGACTCGGGCCCGCGCCCTCAAAGAGGCCGGTTTATGGCTCGAGACTCAGGTTGACGCGCCAGGTTCGATCCTTACGAACGATCGACGCATCGCCTACTACGCAGGCCGTCACTGGGACCTTGAATCTATTGAGCCTAGCGTTACAAAGATCCTACATGGTTTGAGGGGCGGCCTTTGGCCTGAGGCGACCTACGTTGCGCTTCGTCTCACGCGTGGCGATACAAAAACCTATGACTGGGTGATTGAAGCACTCGGCGCAGCGCCGTTAAGAACTATCGACGCCGGAAGAGGTGATCGCGTTTTGGTCTATCTTCGTCCCTGATTTACAAGAACCTTTGATGCGCTCGACGGGTAGAGAGCGCGTGATTATGTGGTGTCCTCAGGACCGAATCAGGCGGTCTGTGAAGCCCCGCATTTCCTCTATGGACATGGCTTCAAAGTACATCCGATACCAGAGTTCTAGATTGAGAAGGATCCACAGTCGGAAATTGTGATCCGCTTTGCCGCTGAGGTGTTCCTCAATCAGCATGTGGACGGTTTGCTTTTCAAAAATGCCTGCTTGGATAAATCGCGACTCGGCGAATAGATTTCGAAGGAATCCGGATAACTCGTCGCGTAGCCAGAGCGCAATCGGGAATCCAAAGCCCTGTTTCTCTCGATACACCAGTTCTTTGGGAAGGTAGCGTGCAGATACAGATCTCAGGATGTGTTTGAGTTTCGTGCCCTTCAATTTCATGTGGCCTGGAATCGAGGCCGCAAACTCCACCAGCCTGTGATCAACAAGTGGTGATCGATTTTCGAGAGAGTGTGCCATGCACATTCGATCTGCAATGACCAAAAGATGATCCGGCATGCGTGTCTTCAGGTCCGTGTAGAGCATACGATCAATCAGGTCATTCACGTTCGCCGCGTTGAAGTGCGCGAGAATTTTTTCTCGGGAGTCAACGGAATCAAACGAATTGCGAGCCTGATCGGTGAACAGTGAGCGTTTGGTATCGTCGGTGAAGCGTAAAAAACTCAGGCTGTGGGCATAACGATCACCACGCTCGCGCAGCGACATTTCATTTAGCCAACGTGCCTTCTGAGCAATCGTTTTGTACTGAAACGTATCGGGGATCAGTCGAATAAGTCGCTCAATCACCGTGCGCCTGAGCCAGGCGGGTAGAACCGCGTAGTAATCCGCGAGTCGTTGACCGGCAAAGCGGTCATAGCCTGCGAAACTCTCGTCGCCGCCGTCTCCGGAAAGCGCCACCTTCACGTGTCGGCTGGCAAGGCCCGCCACTAAATAGACACCCACCCCAAACGGATCAGAGGGTTCGTCCATGTGGTGAATCATCGCGGGAATTTTGTGAATCATGTCCGATTCAACGATCTCTTCGTGACCCTCCATCCCATAACGCTCCGTAACCATGCGTGCGTAAGGAAGTTCATTGAAGGATTGCTCTTTTACACCGATAGAGAACGTAGGGACCGGGTCTTTTTGGAGCGTTGCCATCATGGCTGAAACCGTCCCGGAGTCGATACCGCCGGACAGAAAGGCGCCCACGCGCACATCGCTGAGAAGATGGGAGTCGACGGTTTCGAGAAGAGTTTGATGAAGCCCTTCCTCAATGTCTTTTTCTGAACCGGTTTGTTTGTGCAGAAAATCAATATCCCAGTACCGTTCGACACGCACGGATTGATTTTCGTAGACCAGATAGCTTCCGGCAGGCAACTTTTGAATGTGCTTAAAAAAGGAGAACTGATCTGGCATGAACCGTAGCGACATGTAGTGCCACAGACCCTCAAGCTCCATTTCGACGGGGATGAGATTCGAGGCGATCAGAGCTTTAACCTCAGACGCGAAGAAAAAACGGGCATCTTTATGAACGAAAAAAAGTGGTTTTTGGCCCATATGATCGCGCGCCAGAAGCAGGCGCTCACGGGTGCGATCCCATAAGGCGAAGGCAAACATACCGCGCAGGTGGGTCACGCATGCGTCGCCATGCTCCTCGTAGAGGTGCAGGATGACCTCGACATCGGTCCGTGTCCGGAAGTGGTGGCCCTTCTTGATCAGACTCTCTCGGAGTTCTGGACTGTTATAAATCTCCCCGTTGCAGACCAGCACAAGCGTCTCGTCCTCGTTGAACATCGGCTGATGACCGTTCTCAAGATCAATAATGCTGAGCCGAGTCTGGGCGAGCGCGATTGGTCCCGAATGATGGTACCCCTGATCATCCGGTCCTCGATGATGAAGAGCGGAAGCCATAGAACGGATCCGTTCACGCTGGGCGGGGTCGGGGCTTAGGATTCCGGCGATTCCACACATTGATATTGACCTGGCTCAGGTTTTCGATGGTGATGATGAAGGTTCTGCTTGAGGCGGCGATTGGGCCGGATCAGAGCATGAGGGGTTCACCCGGGATTGTACGGGCTTTGCCTGATGTGAGTGATGGGATAATCGGAACATGGCGGTCCATCCTTGGTCGATAGTCAGCAACAGCCTATTTCGCTTAACGCTTGGACTCGCTGTTTCGCTGTTTTTGCTCTCCGCGCTGGTCTATGTGGTTGCCCAAAGTGGGGACCAAGTGAATCTTACATTGGTGGCGCAGAGTCTCGGTTCAGTTCCTCCGAGCGTTTTTGGACTCTACGCCGGTATCTTTTTGATCAATACGGCGTTGCGCGCGGTTCGTTACCACCTTCTGATCAGGGTGAGTGAGCCAACCACCGAGTGTACTTTCAGCGCCTTGTTTCTGGTTACGAGCGTGCGAAACATGGTGGTGGATCTTCTGCCTTCTCGTACCGGTGAGTTGATCTTCGTGGGCATGTTGAAACGATACTGTCGTGTCCCAGTGGCGGTGGGCACCGCGACCCTAGCGCTCAGCCTAATCCTTGATTTGCTTGTGCTAGTTCCCATTCTTTCCCTGATTGTCCTATGGCCGCTTACCCAAACTGCGTTTCGCGAGGGAGCCGTTCCCGCCTTGATTTTGTTGGCGCTGTCACTGTCTGCGGCGGTTGTCATACTCGGGCCGGGTCTACGTAGGTTTTCGACTTGGTGCATCAAGAGGACAGCCCATCGGCTGATCTTGGGTCGAGTATCGAGGTTTATCTGGGACTTTTCACAAGCACTTGAGCATTGCCGGGAGGGGAGCGTCTTGGGTCGTGCACTTTTGCTCACCTTGGGGATTCGAATCCTCAAGTACAGCGGCCTCGTGTTGCTGTTCAAGGCGGTGCTTCTTGAGATAGATGACGCTGGAGTGATTGCGAGGACCACGGACATTCTGCTCGCATTGATCGCCTCTGAAATTGGTGCGAGTTTGCCAGTGCCTACGTTCATGAGTTTTGGTGCGTACGAAGCTGGGGGCGCCGGCGCCTTATCCCTCCTTGGCTACCCGCTCGGCGCCGCTGTTTTGGTGTTGTTATCAGTGCATATAGCCAGCCAAGTATTTGATTACGCCGTGGGTGTAGTTTGTGCGTTAGTTCTGATGTTTTCCTATCACGCTCCAAAAGTCGCGTTGCCCTCTCCCCAGCGGCGGTACGTAGGGGCGGTTTTCGTGGGACTTGCACTCGGTCTCGCAGCAGTGGTGTTTTTCTTTCAGGTTGATCGGCTCAGGGAGGCCCGCTCGGTCGTGTCACCTCGGGTCGGGGGAGTGAGCGTGGACATTCAGGACACCGCTGCGCTTCCGACATCACTAAAAAGCAGCAACGCGTGGATAGTTTGGAGCTCGAACCGATTTGGAAATCACGACATTTTGAGAATGAATTTGGTTGATCGTCAGGTGACCCAGCTGACGCGGCACCCCCATACCGAGACTTTTCCACGAATTTCTCCAGATGGCCAACGCGTGCTGTTCGCACGTTCGCGCGAACCTTGGGTCTCGCTGCGAAATCTGGTTGATTGGGACACCTATCTTCTCGATATTGAATCTGGCAAGGAGTCCTTGGTCGCGGAGCATGCGAGCGCGGGCCACTGGTCGGCCGACGGTGAGCGGATCTACTTCCAGCGTAACGGCGTTGAATTTTTTGAGCTTGATCCCAAGACTGGAGAAGAGCGGATGCTGTTCACGGTGGGTAGAGGCGCTATACCGCAGGGCGTTGTGTTCTACGAGCCCTCGCTGAGTTCGACATCGCGGCGACTGGCCTCAACCTGGCGGGGCTCCGAGCGGATGACCGCAATCGTTGATTCAAATGGTGTGGTGGAGCCAGTGGCGGGCGGTTGCCAACTCGCCTGGGGGCCCAAAGATCAGTACCTGTACTGGATTGATCAAGAGGGGCTGATGGAGAACCGCTTGGTTCGTCGAGATCTCAAATCTGGACAGACCGGGACCTGGTTGGATCTACCGCCTCCGTTCAGTCACGAGTATTTCCCTCGAGTCAGTGCCGATGGACGCTGGGTGGTCCTCGGCGCCAGCGCAGAGGGTCACGAGCACGATGTGGCTGACTACGAGATCTTTATTTGGCCGCCTGGCCGCCCGGCAGATGAAGCCGTGCGTCTCACATTCCATACCGGTAACGACAATTGGCCAGACATCTATACCCCAGAGCCGGAGCCGCGATGAAGGCTGATCATCGCATGCCGATCCGCTCACGTTGAGCGGGGTCGGGACTTAGGATTCCGGCGATTCCACACATAGGCCTAATTGATTAAAGAAGCGGTTAATGGGCTGAAATGCCCAGGCATTTGCAACGGGTCTATTGGCCGACGCAAGGCGCCGAACAGGATGCTGCTGGCTACTCTGAGTTTTAAACAGGTTGCCCCACTTTGTATCGCTTGTTAACCACCCGTAGCGCGAAAGTAATAGGGGAACGGCCGAATCACCAAAGGCGCAATCGCGATAGAACGAATCAGAAGCTGCTGATCTGCGACGTTCGTGGGATCTAGGCGCAAATATCGACAGCGATCCATGCCGATCGCAATCAACAGGGTGTTCTGACCTGAGTCGAATACGGCCCGCGTCGACGATTCGCCGATCCGGTCAATGAAGCCCCCTGAACTGCTCCAAAAGAGCTGAAGGATCCCCGGTCCATCGCTCACCAGCTCTATCTCAATGAGGCTATTTGGCCCAAGTAGGTGACAAACCTGGGGGTCCAAGTGAATTTGACTGTCGTTGGTGATCGATCGAACATGCCAACCTTCCGACGATGCCGCTATCTCAGCGTTTTTCACCCTAATGGCGAGATCAGCGGTACCCAAGTCGAGCGGTTCAAAGTTTCCGAGGCCCAGCATTTTCGCGGGAGGACTGTAAAACGGCACAACGAATCGACGTAACGCATCAGTATGAACGGCCAGGATCATGACGACAGCGAGTACCGGCAATAACGGGACCTGCCAGCGTCCTGAGATCGCCCCCAGCGTTATTTTTGGTTGATACCTCGCGAATACTCGACTTTCACCTATGCGATGAAGGGCAGAAAAGAAGAGTAGGGCTACCGCCATGATGGTTGGCAGCATGTATTTTCCCTGGACCTGAACCTCCTGTAGCCATTGGTACAGGGCGTAGACGAAAAACTGAAACATCACTCCGAGAAAAAGCAATGTTTCAAGCGCGAGATCATGTGCACGCACTACAGCCCGACCTCGTATCCATCGCATCACCGTGGTCAGCCAACGCGCCGGCACATAGAGTGCGCCAACCGCGATAACGATCGAATACATCAGGTACTGAGGCAGGCCAACTCGCAGCCGCAGCCAGTCGAGATTGCCGATCGCTGAGACGAGACTTTCATCAACGAAATTTTTGTAATTGCCAAATACCAGTTCGGCGAATGAAATGCCTTGGGCAGAGAAACTCGAGATCGACTGGGGGTCGATTTTTGTGAACGCTGCGCTGGTCTCGGCACCGATCTTAAACAGCAGTGGATCGCTCCAGCCGTAATGCCAAATGTTGAAGCCCAGCCACCATCCCCCCCCGATCACGGTACCGACGATAAGCGCCGTAATTGTCACGGCCCATCGACCTGTTGTTGGGCGCGCGTAAATCGCCATAACCAGCGCAGCAAACGGGAGAAATAGCCACGCGGTGAATTTCGAGATCAGCACGAGACCGATTGCGATACCGCTCATCAGTGCGAGGCGGGGACTCAGAGGTTGGCGCAGAAATCTGGTGATACAAAAGATAAGAAGCGTTACCGAGAAGATCGCAGCACTGTCGTCGTTCAGGTGGGACGCAATAAAACTGAATTGCGGCATCAGGCCGATCAGCAGGGCGCCCAGGAGTCCAAAAGTTGCGGAGGAGAAATACCGCAACAGGGTCAGGTAGGCGATGGCCACGGTCAAGGCGCACAGAAGGGCTGATCCAACGCGGAACAATAATCGCAACTCAATGTCGGTCCAGGCAAGCAATTTCGCTGCACCCGCGGAGACCAAGTAGGGAAGCGGCGGCCGAAGCGCGCGGGTGGAACCGTAAGCAGTAAAGTGAAGTTTGTCGGCGTCTTCGGGCAGGATAGCGAGCCGACCTTCGGAAAAAATAAACCGGGCCCCGTCAAAATGGGCGTCGTAATCGGGTCCTGCGCCGTAGGGCAAAAGCAGGGCAGTGCTTACGAAGTAGGCGAAAAAAGCAATACCGACAACGAACGTGCTGCGACGGGCGAATCGGGAGGTTATCGACTTCGGCATGCAAATCCCTTTATCGAAAACACTGATGCTCAGGTTGACGCAGGTCTAGGCGTCACGCAATACGAGCTGCTGCTAGCGACGCCCAAAGTTCCAGTACAGAGCGCTTGCCATACTGAACGTCGATCCGCTCTGGGCTATGTGTAGCGGTTGTTCCCGGTAGATTAGGTAAGAAATCAAACGAAGTCGAGCGCCGAGCGGTTTGCGGTAAAACAGCTCTAGGCTGTTTTCTCTGCCGTCAGGCACCAGACTGGTTCTTCGAGCGCGAAAATCAACTCCCCCAGACTGGCCATTCCAGTAAGGCACGCTGACACGGGCATCCCCGCTAATCGTTCGTAGCGGTTGCGAGAACGCGAGGCCAAACGCGTCCCCTCGGCTAAGCAGATCTTGGCCGAGCAGGCCGACGCCCCAGCTCATGCTCTCGATGTTTGAAAAGTCGCTCACCAGTGTATTGGCGCGATCTTTGGTCCAGGTGATGCCATGGGTGTACTGTCCCACCAGGGACCACGTTGGGCCGAGCGCAATTTTGCTGCGTATTTCGCCGAACATCGTTTGTGCCTGTTCCACGCTGAGCGCGCCATTTGATGCGCCGCCTAAAAGATTACCGTGCTCCTCAAGAAGGCCGAGTTTCATTCCTAATCCAAAACCTTGCCCCTGAAATCCGAGTTGAAGTTGCGAGCTTTCGCTACGCACGCCATAGGTTTTTTGATCGGCCACCGCAGCAAAAGAGAATCCCGACTCCCAGCCGGAGTCGGCCGCAAAACCAATGGCCGTGTGGTAGCCGGTATCGCTGAAGCTGTAGAGAGGTGTGGAGAAGGCATCACTACGAAAACCTGTAATTTGGGCAGGGTTTGCGTTGCTTTCGCTCAGCGCGGTCACGCGCTGGTTCACACCAAAAGCATATCGGACACCGTCAGCATGGGATGCCATCATCTGCATCCTTACGGGCCTTTCGCTCGGGCTGGTGTCCCAACCCGCGGGATGGGAGAGCGCTCGGTCGAAGCTATAGGTCGTCGATAGAGAGAAATCACTGCGCTGGATTACCGTTTCCTGCACCTGTTCGGTGTCCAGCTCTCGGAGGATAGACTGTGCCGAGGGTCCAGGATTCCGAACGCTGACGCGCGTTTCGAGATCAAGCTCGTATGTCCGGCCGTACTCATCCAGCACGAGCGTTTCACCAAGATCGGGATTGTTGCGCACCAAGGCGTAGCCTACGCCACCCACCACGAGGGCCGCCAGAGCAAGCCCTGCACCCCCACCACCTCCGCCAGAACCAGATCCCCCAGCGTTCGATCCACCTTCGTCCGAGATCTCGTCCGCGCTTGAGCCTGAATCATCGCTGTCCTCGGATTCGTCCGTCGGGTCGGTTTCCGATTCCTCTTCCGTGGGAGCGGTGATAATGCCGATCGGAGCCAATGCTTTTTCGATGTTAAGGGCACCTGAACCAAACACACTGTCGATGCCGGGTGCACCCAGGTCTGTTGCTGATTTTTTAAGAATTTCAGCGACTTGGCTCGCTGTGAGGCCCGGTGAATAGGCCCAGATCAATGCGGCCGCTGCTGCCACTTGGGGCGCTGCCATGGACGTGCCGTCGACTCGATAAAAGAAGTCGTCATCCTGGTTACCGGCAGCGACAACGCCCTCTCCGGGAGCCGACAGGTAATTGCTCTCCACTCCGGCAGCGCCGTTACTGAACACGGATTTGCCGCCCGCCCCGTTGTGGGAGCCGACGACTAGAGCGCCACCGCCGAGCGCTGAGAATTGTGAGGCGGGGTTCGCTGGAAAGGCTAGACCTTGGTTTCCGGCAGGCGCAATGAGTAACTTGCCGCTGGCGACTGCACTTGCGAATGAAGCGAATTCTGCAGCAGAGGTAGATGGCCCAACGGCCTCAAGCAGGATTATTTTGACCTCAGGTCGGGAAGCGGCGTAGTTCATTCCCTGACTGATCAGGCCGCCGTCGGTTTGGTTTTCTTCGTTCGTGATCTTGATGGGCAAAATCTTTGCGCCCGGCGCGATACCCCCAACCCCAACGCCGTTCCAGTTTCCAACGATGATTCCCGACGAGGCCGTCCCGTGGCCATACGTCAATGAAATTTCGTCATCGAAAGGATCGTCATCATCGTTGACGAAATCGTAACCCCCGGGAGCAATAGTGCCGACGAGGTCGACGTGCGTTGCTCTGACGCCGGAATCGAGGTTCGCAACGACGACGCCGCCTCCGAGCAGGCCCGCCTCCCAGGCAGGTATGATGCTGATACCCTGCAGGTAGGGCTGATTGAAAAATTCGCCGGACGTAATGTCGGGCGGCCCGGCCGATGCGGTGCTCAGGAATAGGGCTAAAAATGCGCCATTCAGGAGCTGTATTCGATTCTTGATCATATGCAACCGGGTCGCCTCAGGGTTTCATTATTCGCCGAGGCCCTCTTTATACGACAAAAGTTTCTCAGTACCGAATTGGTGTCGCTCCAGGGGTGCCTGGAACACCACGCCAGTCTCGTCTAAGCCCTGAGTAATCGGGTACTGCAGCGTAGATTTTACGTCCGCGCGGACCGCTCCGCAAAATGCTGCTCGGCTCTCCGGGGAGCAAGCAAGGGTGGGGAAGTTATAATCGCGACGCCGTCACATCGTCGTCGTCGGCGCATCCCGCCCGTCAAAAAGCCCAGGAGCCTTCATGTCAGCAAGTCAGCTTTCCCCGGAAATTCAAAAAATCCAAGAAACCGTGGTGGGCATGTATTCGGAGCATCCCTGGCCGCTCAACCGGCGCACCGATGAAGAGATGGGCTGGCGCCTAAAGTGCCTGGGAGTCACGCCGGAAGATTTCGAGGGTAAGCGCGTGTTCGACATGGGTTGCGGCACGGGCGAGTACGCACTTTGGTATGCCAAAAACGGTGCAGCAAGCGTTACGGGAATTGACCTATCGGATGGTTCCCTGGCGGTGGCGCGTGAGAGAAAAGAAGAGATGAAGGCCGATCACGTGGATTTCAGAAAGATGGATATCCTTAATTGTGATTTGCCTGATAACGAATTTGATTACAGCTACTCTGTTGGTGTTTTACACCACACCGGCGACCCGATGCGCGGATTCAGACACCTGGCGCGGGTGACGCGCCCCGGGGGAGTGGTGATCGTGAGCTTGTACAGTCATTACAGTCGCCGGATTCTTCGAACGAAGCAGCAGACTTGTCGCTTATTGGGCGGAGACGATATCGACAAGCGCGTGGATTGGGGCGAGAAGCTTTTCGGTGGAACGCTGAGCAAGCTGGATAAACGCTATCACGGCCTGAATACAAAACAGATCGCCTACGATATCTTTGGTTTTCCGCATGAGTCGCTGCACACCGCGCAGGAAGTGCTGCGGTGGTTCGACGAAAATAACCTCGAGTACAAGGGCGCCTTCGCGCCCTTGCGGATTCGCGACTATTTTTACGCGTTTTCCCTACCGGAGTACGCCACATTTCGCTCAACGTTCAGCGGTTTTCCTGTGATGCGTTTCGTGGCCGATGGCATGGATCGATTGTCTAAGCGCTTCTATGGTGATCAGGAGATTGTGCGGAATTTCCCGAGGCCAGGACCGTTATCGTTGTGGTTGTCCCAGCTTAGCTGGATTCCCTTCGGATTGCGTTTTAACTGCTTTACGATGGCGGCCGTGAAGCGGGGCTGAGACGCTTCAGCGAAATTAAGTTCTCGATTCTTTGCGAAGAGCAAAGAGGATGCCGCCCAGAATCCCCTGGGCCATGCTGAAACCGTACGCCGTCCAAGCAAGCGCAAGGGCCGCGACATCGGACACCCCGTAGGCTGACAGCAGGACGATAAAGACGGTTTCCCGAACGCCAATCGCGTTGATGGAGATCGGAATCATCATAACGAAGACGGCGATGGGAATAATCAGAAACATCGCTTCAATGGGTACGTTGATTCCGAGGGCCATCGCTACGAGCGCGAAATGGATCACGACATTAAGTTGAAGCAAGATCGATAGACCGAACGCTTTGCCAATTGCCCCCGGGGCCTCTCGGTATGTCTGAAAGCTTTCGAGCAGTTTCGCCAGAAAATCCAGGAGTTTTAAAGCGATACCTCTGGTCTGGGCGGTCCTTTTGCGAAGCCAGGATACCGGCGCGGTCAGGATCATCCCGCACGCTGCGGCAAATCCGAGAATTGCCAAGCCTGCCCACACCTCCACCATGGGAAGGTTTTGCGCAACAACAGAATCGATGGTGAGAGCAACGAGTGCAAACAGTAAGAGGACGCTGACGCCGAGGAATCGATCAACCACGACGACAGCGACCGCGTTGGATCGTGAATTGCCGAGTCTCCACGCGTCATACATCCGCACGACGTCACCCCCGATCGTGGACGGGAGAAAATTGTTAAAAAAAACGGCCACCATAAAAGATTGGACAAGATACGGGATGGGCGCGTCTCCGCCCTGAGCACGGATCAGCGTCCGCCATCGAAAGGCAGTTATCAGGTAGCCCACGAAAAACAAACTGAACGCGAGTAATAGCAAGGGAACATTCGCCTGAGCGATCAGTGCGAGCACGCCTCGCAGATCCACGCCTTGCGTAATCCAAAGAATCAAGCCGCCGGCAATAACTACCTTAATCAGAAGCAGTGCCGCGTTCTTACTCTGCATAGTCTGCTGGCAGGCGGCGGAGTTCGCTTTAGGATCGATGTCCGATAGGTCGTGCGGGCACGCCACCTACTATGGCGCCGGGCTCAACAGCTCCGGTGACAACGGCACCGGCCGCCGCGATGCTGCCTTCTCCCATGTGGGCGCCATCAATCAGCGACACGTTTGCGCCAAGCCAAACCCCCCGATCGAGGTGACAGCCCGAGCTTTGTTGAATTCCCTGCTGCGCAATGGGTTTGTCCAAGGAATCCGTGTGATAGTTACCTCCACCCACAAGATAGGCCCGCGGTCCAACAATTGCGTCGTCACCAATAACAACGGGACAATGTTGCGCCGATTGAATGATGGTGAAAGCGCCTATGCCGACCCTCCTCCCAATCCGAACACTACCTTCTTTACAAGAAACCATAGTGCTGTTGGAGAGAATTACATCGTCCCCGATGTGAATCACGTTGTCGGATTCGGAGTGCCGCGCATCGAGAAGCACGCCCTCGCTGAGAACGACATTATCCCCAAGCGTGATCCGATGCGGGTGTCGGAGAATGATGTTTGCGCCGAACATGACGCCCGAACCACACCGCCCAAAAAGTCTTGGCCAAAATATCTTTCTTAGGGCAAGACCTAGCCCTCCAGGGATCGGACCGAGCCAGCAGCACCATTCGTAATAAAGGGTCCGTAGGATGCCGGATGAACCGACCAAAACCGTCTGATAGCGCCGGAGACTAGATGCCCCCCGCGTCACGGAGTGCTGTGTCTTCAAGGTATCCGGTTGCTGGTTCATCGCCTGAGTGGTCTAGCCGACGGCAGGGACCTCGTATTTGGGGCGATAACGCCGTCTTGGTGGAGCGATTGTATCGGCAACTGCCATCGGGTCGGCAACTTCGACGATCGGCGTTTTTTCCGAGCGCGTGGCGGCTCGGTTTGCCGATTTTTGAGGTGGTGCGCTTTCCGCTTCTTTGGCACCAGATCGTCGCGCCGGTTTTTCCCGTTGCGCCCGCGATCGTCTTTCTGTGTGACGATCCTGACGATGGTCCTTCTGCTCTGATTCGGAACCCGGTACTGGGGCCTCGAGAAGATCCTCGGATATCTCTTGGCGATTTAGCGCGTGGCCGATGTACTCCTCAATATCCATGAGCGAAAAGGCGTGGTCTTCGCAGGCAAAACTGATGGCATGTCCGCTGGCTCCCGCGCGAGCGGTACGACCAATGCGATGCACATAGTCCTCAGGGTCCTGGGGCAGATCGTAGTTAAAAACATGACTCACGCTTGGTATATGCAGCCCGCGCGCGGCGACGTCAGTCGCCACGAGCACGTTTCGCTTGCCTTCCTTAAATGCTTTCAGAAGCTGTTCTCGTTTATTCTGGGGAACGTCACCTGACAGGACCGCTGTTGCGTAGCCCTGTTGTTTGAGAACGCGGCCCAATCGATCGCAGGTCACCCGCATGTTCGCGAATACCAACACGCGTTCGCCCTGGGTTTTGCGCATCAGCCCGAGAAGTAGAGGCAATTTTTCGCTGTTGGCGGGGTAGTAGATGTCCTCTTCAAGGCGGTCGGCGACCACGGTTTCGGATTCGATCTTGATCTCGTTTGGATCGTTCATGTGCTCGTAGCCCAACTCATGGACACGATGAGACAGGGTCGCCGAAAACAGCAGATTCAGTCGCTCTATTGGTGGCGGCATTCGTCGCAGGATGTAGCGAATGTCTTTAATGAAGCCCAGATCGAACATACGATCGGCCTCATCAAGCACCACAACCTGGACGGCTTTCAGATCAAAGACACCCTGTTTGAAGTAATCGATCAGTCGCCCGGGAGTGCCAATCAGGACATCGACACCGTCTGCGAGCGACTCGCGCTGCTCTTGATAGCCTGTGCCGCCGTAAACCAGACCCAGCTTGAGCCCTGTGTTTTTGCCAAGGATTTCGGCATCGCGATAGATCTGAATAGCCAGCTCACGGGTAGGTGCGAGCACCAGCGACCGAACGCCCAGAGGACTGGCAGACTCGGGCTTAGGATGCGTGAGAAGGTGGTTGAAAATTGCGAGCAGGAAGGCTGCGGTCTTGCCGGTGCCGGTTTGGGCCTGGCCCGCGACATCCTTCCCGGCGAGAGCGATAGGCAGAGACTGTGCCTGAATTTTTGTGCAGAACTCGAATCCTGCGTCATCAAGACCTGTCAACAGCCGAGCATCGAGTTCGAGGTCGGCGAATCGGGTTTGGGTGAGATAACTGATATCTTCCATAAATTGCTAAAGCGTTTCCTTTTTGGGTTTGGGCGTTCGCCCGGTAATCATTGCAGGAACAGGTAGACGCAGACGTTTCTTGGAAACGCATCGTCCTGGACTTCATCAGAGAGGCTTAATCGAAACGGTTGTCGAAAGGGTTTTATTGGAGGCGAGCCGGCTCGCGGTTGCAGCAGTTTGATGAAAGCCCCGTACCTAAGGGCCCTTGATTCCTGATGTAAAAATCGGTAAAAATTTCCCCTTGTTTTAAGGGCTTGTATCGAACAGGATTAGATGCGATACAATCCGAGCCTAGCGGCAACGGGACAAGCAGTATATCACACCCCCCGTCCTCCGCCCCTTTCCCCCCTTATTTTTTGCCCCGCTGAAGGGCGCGTTTATCCGGGATTTAATTTATGTCAGAACACATTATTCACGTCAGTGACGAGTCATTTGAACAGGAAGTCCTCCAATCCGATAAGCCCGTGCTCATCGACTATTGGGCGGAGTGGTGCGGCCCCTGTAAGATGATCGCCCCAGTTCTTGATGAAGTGGCCGGCGAATACGCGGACAAGATCCGCGTCGCAAAACTCAATATCGACGAGAATCCGGCGACCCCGCCGAAGTATGGAATTCGAGGCATTCCCACGCTGATGCTGTTTAAAAACGGCGAGGTAGAAGCCACAAAAGTCGGAGCCGTATCCAAGGCGCAACTCACCGCGTTCTTGGATGAGAACATTTGATCTTTTTTCGATCGATTTCATTAGCTTTAAAAACCCATGCCGCTGTCTCCCGATCTACTGAGGCGGCGCAGCGGCATAAACATGAACCGCGGCGCACCGCGTTGTGCATCGAACACCCAGTTTCAATTTCTTAAATCCATCCCAACCATCTGATGTATCACCGCGATCCGGCTCTCGCCCGCGATTGCTGCTACACCCTACCGAGGCCTTACCGCCATGTCCTTGAGTCTTTCAGAACTTAAAGAAAAATCCCCGACCGAGCTTGCTGAATTTGCGCGTTCCCTCAAGCTGGATAACGTCACGCGGATGCGCAAGCAGGATCAGATTTTCGCGATCCTGAAATCGCAGGCCAAACGAGGTGAGAAAATCTCCGGCGAGGGCGTTGTCGAGATTCTGCAGGACGGCTTCGGCTTTCTGCGCTCGTCGAGCAGTTCATACCTCGCGGGACCGGATGACGTTTATGTCTCGCCGAGTCAAATCCGCCGCTTCGGCCTGCGAACCGGCGACACCGTAACGGGACTGGTTCGGCCCCCGAAGGACTCGGAGCGATATTTTGCGCTACTGAAAGTTGAGACCATCAACTCGCAGACGCCGGATGAAGCCAAAAAGAAAATCCTTTTTGAGAACCTGACGCCTCTGCATCCGGACGAGCGGATTCGCCTGGAGCAGGGCAACGGCTCCTCGGAGGATTTGACGGGCCGAACGATCGATATCGTCTCGCCTATCGGCAAGGGGCAACGCGGGCTGCTTGTTTCCGCGCCGAAGACCGGCAAAACCGTGATGCTGCAGCAGATCGCCCATGCGATCACTGCCTCCGAGCCGGATTGTGAACTCATCGTGTTGTTGATTGACGAGCGTCCGGAAGAGGTGACAGAGATGAAGCGCACCGTCCGTGGCGAGGTGGTGTCGTCGACATTCGACGAGCCGGCCTCGCGACATGTGCAGGTGGCAGAAATGGTCATCGAAAAAGCCAAGCGGCTGGTGGAGCACAAGAAAGATGTGGTGATTCTTTTGGACTCCATCACTCGACTGGCTCGTGCCTACAACACAGTTCAGCCGGCATCCGGAAAAGTATTGACCGGCGGTGTCGATGCGAATGCCTTGCAGAAACCTAAACGCTTTTTTGGCGCAGCCCGTAACATCGAAGAAGGCGGCAGCTTGACGATTCTGGCGACGGCGTTGATCGATACCGGCTCCAAGATGGACGAGGTAATTTACGAAGAGTTCAAGGGCACCGGCAACATGGAGATCCATCTGGATCGACGCATCGCAGAAAAGCGGGTCTATCCCTCGATCGTGATCAGTCGCTCCGGCACTCGACGCGAAGAATTGCTCACGGATCCCGCTGAGCTTCAGAAAATCTGGCTGCTCCGAAAATTGCTGCATCCGATGGACGATATTGAGGCTATTGAGTTCATGCTCGATAAATTGCGGGCGACAAAGAGCAACGCCGAGTTCTTTAAATCGATGAATCGCTAGGAAAACTTGCGAGGGCGGAATGTTTCGCCTATGATCCGTCCCCCTTTCGGGGCCTCCCCGACTCGGGCCACCCCATTTTGCAAATCGAATAACGCCATGAAGTCAGATATTCATCCCTCCTACGAGACCATCAAAGTGGTCTGTGCCTGCGGCAATAGTTTTGAAACTCGCTCGACCATGGGCGAAGAACTCCACGTCGAAATCTGTTCGGCTTGCCATCCGTTCTACACAGGTCAGCAGAAGATCGTTGATACCGCCGGGCGCGTTGGTAAGTTTCAGAAGAAGTACGGCCGTTCCGCCTGAGGCGTGGGGCGCTGAGTCGCCCCGAAAATCCAGTTCACAGCGCGCGGGTCGCTCGCACCCGCACCGCCCGTTCGCCCTGCTTGTTCTTGTATTCGTCGCGCTTGGTGCGGATGCCGCAACCCAGCCGGTTCGCGTTGGGACAGTGGAACGCGTCATTGACGGTGATACCGTAGTCCTTGCGTCCGGAGAAGTTATTCGACTGGCGGGCATCAATACACCCGAGTTAGCCAAGAAAGACCAGCCCGAGCAGCCGCTGGCTCGCGAAGCGCGCGATGCGCTTCAGGAGTTGATTGGCGGTCATGCGATCGAAATTCAGGAGGCCCCCGGCAACAAGGATCGGTACGGCCGAACACTTGCGTATCTCCTCGTACCGAGCGGCGAGACCGTTCAGGAGCTGCTTCTTCGTCAAGGGTTAGCGAGCGTAGTGGTTATCGCGCCGAACGATTTTTATCTGACCGAGCTCGTGCGGGCGGAGGATGATGCGCGGCGTCTGCATCGAGGCATTTGGGGCCTTCCCTACTACGGCACCAAACCCGCTGAGGATGTCTCCGGCGGCTATCAGTTCGCGAGCGGAACGGTGTCCCGTATTCAGCTGACCCGGGACTGGTTTTCGGTCACGATTGACGACACGCTCGTGATACTGATTAAAAGGATGGATTGGCAGGAGCGATTTTCTTACTCTGTCGTAGAGTTGGATCAGGCCTCTGTGGCGTTGCGGGGATGGGTCAGCGCAAAAAAGAATCGCTCAACGGTAGTGGTGAGCCATCCCTTTATGATTGAGCGCTGCGGAGTCGATCCCCAGCGGCTATGCCCTTCTCATTAGATGGATCGAAATTCCTATAAGGCGACATACAAATGAAAAAAGGCGACATACAAATGAAAACGATGGCCTCCTTGCTTGCTTGTGGCGCGCTGGGACTCACCCTGGTGTGGAATAGTGCCGTTAGCGCACAGGCAATTGAAGTACAGTCGGCGATGGTGCGAATGGTGCCTGCGGGTCAGAGGGTGAGCGCGGCTTTTTTCACCCTGCTTAATCCCGACTCGCGCGACCGCACACTTGTCGCAGCGCGTTCTGATGCTGCAAGCGCAGTAGAAGTTCATGAACACGTCATGCAGGACGGCCTCATGAAGATGCGTAGGGTACAGAGCCTGATGTTGCCTGGACACGGTTCCGTGACGTTGGAGCCGGGCGGTCTTCATCTCATGTTGATCGGATTGACCCGAGCGCTGCAGCTCGATGAGGTCATCTTGATTGAGCTTGAATTCGCCGATGGGGAGCGCGTTCTGGTGGAAGCTGTTGTTATGATGCCGGGTGGATCGAGTTAGTTCGCGTTCTTCAATATTTACCTCCTAGGCATTTACTTTCCTGACGCATGAGACGAGTTTTCAAGCTGCCGTTCGCGCTATGGCTGTTGGCTTTGACCGCGTTAGCGATCGGCGCCGGCGTTTGGTGGCATCAGCACCGCAGCGAAGCGCCCAATCCGTATGCACATATCGGGGGCGATTTCACCCTCTATTCCGACGCGGGCCCGGTGTCACTGCGTGATTTTCAGGGCCGGGTTGTCATGCTCTATTTTGGTTTCACGTCCTGTCCGGACGTATGCCCCACTGATCTGGCCCGGATGAGTGCTGTGATGAGTGGGCTTTCAGAAACTGAGGCCGCTAAGGTCGCTGGCGTTTTTGTGAGTGTTGACCCCGAAAGGGATACCCCAAAGAAAACCGCCGAGTACGCGCGCTTTTTCAATCCAGCCATCACCGGTCTCAGTGGTACTGTGGATCAGATACAGGCGATTGCAAAGCGCTACTACATTGTCTACAGCAAAGTCGAGAATGCGGGGTCAGCCCTGGGTTATACGGTTGACCATACCGCGACCACTTACCTGATCGACGCGAAAGGGGTTGTTCGCGATCGGCTCCAGCACGATGCGTCTGTCGACTCGGTGCGCCGGGCGGTGCGCAACCTGATACCCGACTGAGCGATCCCCGGAAAAATAAAATGACCCTGGACGACATGGTGGCACAGGTAGAGAGCAAGCTCGCTAACGCGGGCTTATTCTTCGGGCATGGCACGGATAACGCCCTCGACGAAGCCGTCTGGTTGGTCCTTGCGGCGGGTGGTTTTGATGTCGGCGATTCGGAGCCGCCCTGGGAGAGCACACTCCGTGAGCAGCAGATTCAGGATATCCAAAAACTGCTTGAGCGCCGGCTTACGACTCGTCAACCCTTGGCGTACCTCATCAATCGTGCCTGGTTTGCCGGCCATGAGTTCTTCATTGATCAGCGCGCCATCGTGCCGCGCTCCCATATCGGCGAGTGGATTCCCGATCGTTTTGAGCCATGGTTACCGACCGATGACGTGACATCGATTCTCGATCTCTGCACGGGCAGTGGCTGTATTGCCGTGGCGCTTGCGCTTGCTTTTCCAGAGGCTCGCGTAGACGCAACGGACTTGAGCGGGGCGGCGCTAGAGGTAGCCGCAATTAACGCAAAGCGCCATGAGGTAACAGATCGTGTTCGTTTGCTGCAGGGCGATCTTTTTTCCGCCGTGCAAGATCAGCGGTACGATCTTATTGTCTGTAATCCACCCTACGTCAGCAACGAGCTGATGAGAGGGTTACCTGAGGAGTATCGCTTTGAGCCCGAGCTGGCGTTTACCGGGGGCATTAAAGGACTCGACTTTATAGAGCGTCTTCTTCGGGAGGTCTCAAATCATCTGACGCCCCAAGGTTTGCTGATTGTCGAAGCGGGAAGCGCTCAATCGGCCGTTGAAGATGCTTATCCCAACCTGCCGTTCATGTGGCTCATGTCGCAGAGCGAAGAAGCTGTGGTTTTTGCGTTGACGGCTGGCGAGTTGACGGCTTCGGGGTAGCCGCTGGTCGACTTGATCCGGCGGGCGGGTTAAATTTCGATCATCTCGAAGTCGGCTTTGGTTGCATCGCAGTCGGGACATTGCCAGTCGTCAGGAATGTCCTCCCAGCGGGTGCCCGGCGCGATGCCGTCTTCAGGCCAACCTTCGGCCTCGTCGTAAACGAAGCCGCAGATGATGCACATGAAGGTTTTATGGGCCATATAAAGGTGTAATTTTCACGTAGCGGCGGACGCCCGATTGTAGCCTACGACCCTGATCAAACCTTCGGTAGGCGCGACTTGGATGGGCGCCTCATTGATTTATGCCGACCCGCCGCTCAAGTTACGGAGTAACGAATGACAAATAAGAACGAAAGCCTTTTTGATAACGCCTGCAAGGTCATCCCCGGCGGCGTCAATTCGCCGGTCCGGGCATTCAAGTCGGTTGGCGGCACGCCGATTTTCATTGAGCGCGCCGAGGGTCCCTTTTTATATGGTGCTGACGGGAAGCGCTATATTGACTACGTGGGGTCCTGGGGTCCCATGATCCTCGGACATGCTGACCCCGATGTTGTCGCGGCTGTTCAGAAAGCCGCTACCCAAGGCTTGAGCTACGGTGCTCCGACTGCACTCGAAACAGAACTCGCGCGACGCGTCTGTCAGGCGGTACCGTCGATGGATAAGGTGCGCATGGTTAATTCCGGCACAGAGGCGACCATGAGCGCGATCCGACTGGCGCGTGGTTTCACCGGTCGCGATACCTTGATCAAATTCGAGGGCTGTTACCACGGGCACGCGGACAGTTTGCTGGTTAAAGCCGGCTCCGGAGCGCTGACGCTCGGCATACCCACCTCGCCGGGGGTGCCCGCTGACGCGGCACGACACACATTGACGTTGGAGTTCAACAACGCCGACGAGCTTCGCGAAGTGTTTGCCCAGCGGGGCTCCGAGATTGCGGCCGTTATCGTGGAGCCGGTAACCGGCAACATGAACTGCATCGCACCGCGTCCAGGATTTCTTGAGGCGCTGCGGGAGGTCTGCGATCAAAGTGGTGCCGTTTTGATTTTTGACGAGGTCATGACCGGATTTCGGGTGGGGCTGGGCGGTGTTCAGGGTCTTTACGGGGTGCGGCCAGACCTCACAACACTTGGGAAAGTGCTGGGTGGGGGCCTGCCGGTCGGTGCGTTTGGGGGTCGAGCGGACATCATGTCGCATCTGGCACCGCTTGGTCCTGTTTATCAGGCGGGCACGCTGTCGGGGAATCCGTTGGCAATGTCAGCGGGCATAGCCACTCTCACCAAGATCTCCGGCGAGGGATTTTTCGAGCGGCTCACAGACATCACGAAGACGCTGGTGGACGGTCTTTTTGAAGCCGCGCGGGTGGCCGGTATTCCCATGGCGACCGAGTGTGTCGGAGGCATGTTCGGCTTATTTTTTACCGATCAGTCAAAAGTCACGTCTTTCGCTGAGGTAATGGCCTGCGACAGCGCCCGATTCGCGAAATTTTTTCACGGGATGTTGGAGCACGGCGTGTATCTGGCCCCGTCCGCATTCGAAGCCGGCTTTGTATCCATTACGCACGGTCCGAACGAAATCGATCAGACGATCGATGCTGCGACGAAAGTGTTCGCTACGCTTTAGCGCAAGAACTTAATCGAGAGCGGGTAGATCGCGGGTAAATTCACCGAGGCCCGCCACGCGTTTCTTATCAATACCCAGACGTGAAACACGAAGAGCAGCCCTAAAAGCAGAAAGCCGACGAAGAAGAAAACCAGTATCAGCGCGCTGACGAAAAGAATGCTGATCGTGAGCGCGAAGTTCAAAGCCGCGCGGCCGTTGGCATCCAGCCACGGGGCGTGGCGTCTCCAGATCATCCAGGTGATCCACGGTCCGAGAAGGTGACCCAGTGGCAATCCGAAATAGGTTGAAAGGCCCGAAAGGTGCTGAAGACTAGCCCGCCAGTCTGGCGTGGGCGACAATGCCATCAGCGTTGCTGGGTCTTCAGGATGCGCACGAGCGAGGCCAATGATCCCCACCATGCCGGCCAGAGAGGCGAACGCCAGCGCGGTGATCACTGCCGAAAAGGACGCCACGGGTAAATCGAAACCCGCGAACAACACCCCGGCCAGACCGGCGCTCGCAAGTAGGGCGAGCGCCGAGCCCAGCGCCAGGAAACTGATACAGAAAAACTTCAGCACGTTACCGTTAAGCCGGAACGCTTAAGGGTGATGGGCGAAGTTGCGTGTCGCGAGCTGTTGCCCGCTTACGCCGGATCAATCAATAGCTGAAACGTCTTCCGCGGCGGGACCCTTATCACGGGTCGTCAGGGTGAACTCAACACGCTGTCCCTCGTTCAGCGTTTTGAATCCATCTCCTCGAATCTCTCGGTAGTGCACAAATACGTCGTCTCCACCTTCCTGCTCAATAAAGCCGAAGCCTTTTCTTTCGTTGAACCACTTAACGGTTCCGGTATGTCGTTCCGACATGAACTCCTCCACTAGGGTGACTGCAAACAAATAGGGAAACGATTCTTGAACCTGAACTTCGTATCCCGTAGGTGAATTGTATCCGCATGCGTGTCCGGCGCAATACCCTTAAAAATCATCTGCGCCTGATTTTTCAAGCACCACTTTTAGGGGAATTGGTGCTGTGCGGTTGAACCAATCCTCAATCAGTCGAAAGGAGATTGAAATTGACGGCGGTGGAATAAAGATACCCTGAACCAGATGTGCAGCCATCTCTTCACGCGAAAGCCAGCAAGCGTCTTCAAGTTCCTGATCGTTCAGAGAAATTGCGTCGATTCCGGCCTGTGCGTGATAGCCCAGCATAAGGGATCCGGGAAACGGCCACGGTTGTGAGGAGTGATATCGAGCCTGAAGCACCTCGACCCCCGTCTCCTCCGCAACCTCGCGGACGACCGCCTGCTCGGCGCTTTCGCCCGGCTCCACGAAGCCAGCGATAGTGGAATAGCGGTGTTGAGGCCACTCCGGCTTTCGACCGAACAGGGCCCGATCGCCTTTTTCAACCAGAACAATGATTGCCGGGTCCGTTCGCGGGTAATGAAGGACGCCGCAGGACGTGCTCAAGCACTGACGCACGTGACCGCCCTGGCGCATTTCCGTGAGTTCACCGCAGCGACCACAGTAGCGATGTCGCTTGTGCCACGCGACTATCGCCTGTGCGTACGCGAGTATCGTGGATTCTCCCGGATCGACACGGAACGCAAGGGCGCGAAGGTTTGCAAAATCCTCAAGCGGCTCCTGGGCGCGCTCGTCAAGGTTCAGTGCGAAATACACCGAATCATTCTGTTCGCCGAGGTAAATCCACGGATCGACGTGACCGAAACGCTCAAGCGCCTCTTCTCGTGTAAGCCACGCCGGTAGCCCATCACGTTTCGGATCAACAGCGACCTGCATCTTATGAACGCCGATGAATCGTGCCCGACGATCCATCCGTCGCGCGTCGAGGACCTCGGTATCTATTCGCAAAAGCGAACCGCGATCCAGCATGTGGCTGGTCAGGAGATTCAGTCGGCTTTGTTGCAGATGATCCATTTGCAAAGAAATCGCGCCTCGGGATAAGCGAAGACTACCGCATATCGCTTCAGCAGTGCGGAGGCTTTGGTTAGAATCCGGGTCTTAACTTTTGTTCCGCCCGCACGGTTTGTTGTTGGGCGCTTCACGATTAACCAACCAGGAACCCCAACCATGCGAGACGAGGTCTGCCGACTGCTGAGCGAGGCCCTCGCATCGTTGATCAGCGATGGCGTGTTGAGTGCGGACGATGCGCCCGATGTGCAGGTGGAGAGGGCAAAAAGCGCAGAGCACGGCGATTTTGCGAGCAACCTAGCGATGGTGCTCGCCAAGTCCGCGCGCATGAAACCGCGGGACCTTGCTGAAAAACTTTGTGCCGCGATACCTGCGTCGGCGATTGTGGCCCGCACCGAAATTGCGGGTCCCGGCTTCATTAATGTTTTCCTGTCTGCCGACGCCTACCACGATCTGCCCGATCGCATCAGGGCGCAAGGCGCGCAATACGGCACCAGTAAGGCGGGCCTCGGCCGCCGTGTCATGGTTGAATTTGTCTCCGCGAATCCCACGGGCCCGCTGCATGTCGGCCATGGCCGTGGGGCCGCATATGGCGATGCGCTTGCCCGCGTCTTGCGAGCAGCAGGCTTTGAGGCCGTCAGCGAGTACTACATCAATGACGCCGGTCGGCAGATGGATATCCTCGCAGTCAGTGTCTGGCTGCGCTACCTGGAATTATGCGGAGAAGCAGTCACGTTTCCGACAGCGGCCTACCAAGGCGACTACATTTTTGATATCGCCGCTACCCTGCACCGAGAGGATCAGGCAACGCACCAGACCTCGGTGACGGCGTTGTTTGAAGGATTGCCGCCTGAGGATGATGCACTGCTGGACGCCTTGATCGCGCGCGGTAAGCAACTATTGGGCGAGGACGGTTTTCGTCGGGTCCATGCGCTCGCCCGGGATACGCTGGTAGACGACATTCGCTCCGATCTTGGACAGTTTGGGGTCGAATACCAGACGTGGTTTTCTGAGCAAAGCCTGATTGACTCCGGAGCCGTACAAGCCGCCGTGGAAGCGCTTAAGGAAAATAAGTTTCTCTACCAAAAGGATGGGGCCTGGTGGTTTCGCACAACCGATTTCGGCGACGAAAAGGATCGTGTGGTGCTTCGCGCCAACGGCAATCACACGTACTTCGCTACGGATATTGCGTATCACCATGACAAGATAGCCCGCGGTTTTGAGCACGTGATCAATATTTGGGGTGCGGATCATCATGGCTATATCAAGCGGGTAAAAGCATCCATGTCAGCGCTTGGTCTTGATCCGCAGGCGCTTACCGTGCTCTTGGTCCAGTTTGCTGTTCTGTACCGCAGTGGCGAAAAAGTATCGATGTCCACCCGCAGCGGTGAGTTCGTCACGTTGCGCGAGCTCCGCGATGAAGTAGGACGGGATGCCGCCCGTTTTTTCTATGCGTTGCGTAAACCCGATCAGCATATGGACTTTGATCTGGACCTCGCGAAGACACAGTCCAGCGACAACCCCGTCTATTATGTGCAGTACGCGCACGCGCGGATCTGCAGCGTGTTTCGTCAGCTGGCGGAAAAAGGCATTGCCGTCGATCTCAGTGAGGCCGATCCTCAGCTTCTCATCGAAACACGCGAGGCAGATCTTCTGCAGAAGCTCTCGCGCTATCCGGAGGTGGTCGAGTCCGCCGCACGGAGCTATGAGCCGCATCAGGTGGCCTATTACCTGCGTGAATTGGCAAACGATTTTCATACCTACTACAACGCCCACCCCTTTTTGGCTGCAGAAGCGGATATTCGACTGGCCCGGCTGTCGCTGATTGATGCGACTCGCCAGGTGATTGCGAATGCGCTCGGTTTATTGGGAGTTGGCGCACCTGAGCGAATGTAGGGCGTGGGTCAGAACGTTCGAAAGTCTCAGGCTTCTTTTCGGGTTAGATACGGGCAGGATATTCTCTTACTGCTGGCCGGTATAGCGGCGGGTGGAGTTGGCGTCGTCCTGTACCAAGGTGCAACCAGCGGCGATCCGGATCGCGTCGGGGCGGGACTTAGCGAACTCATCGGCAAGTCTTCTCCAACCACCTCAGATCAGGCCCAGCCTACCGCTGCCGGCATCGCGATGCCCGCGCAAACGAACTTCGACTTCTATACCGTGCTGCCGGAAATCGAGCACGTGATCCCGGACCCGGAGCCTATCTCCGAGGGTGGGACCGACACGCCGGAGAAGCCAGCGCAGCCCGATACCCCATCTGTCACGCCCGTAACCGCCCAGAACGCTTCACCAAGTTATTACATGCTGCAGGCCGGTGCCTACAACACACCAGGAGAGGCGGAGCGGATGCGCGCAAAGCTTGCCATGGCGGGCTTCGAGCCCACCATACAGCATATAGCGGTTCAGGGCCGCGGCGATTTTTATCGGGTGCGCGTGGGGCCCTATGCCTCCATGGAGATGATGGAAAGCGCCAATCGCGCGTTGGTAGCCCTCAACATAAAGGCCATGCGTCTGAAGGTTTCGGGCAGGCCCTGAGACCCCGGACCCTTAGTCGCGCGTTTTGAGCCAGGCGGCGATTTCGGCCGGAATCTGACGCTGTGCCCGCCGGCTCACATATATCCCGATGTGTCCGCCGTCAAAGGTGAGCTCGCGGTAGTCGCGACTCGAAACTTGATCAGCGAGGGCCCTCGATGCAGAGGCGGGAACCAGATGGTCAGCGAGCCCGTATACATTGAGCACCGGGCATTTGATTTTTTTAAGGTCAACGATCGTTTCATCAATGACCAGCTTGCCCTTGATCAAGGCGTTACGCTGGTACAGGCTGCCAATAAACTGCGCAAATGCACGGCCGGCCTGGTCCGGGCTGTCGGCGATCCAGCGCTCCATGCGGGCAAAGGTTTGCAGCGCGTTCGGATTGTCAGCGAGATCCACGAGATCAAGATATTTCTTGCTGCCTAATCGAAACGGCTGCAATGCAATGAAAAGCGCATTAAGCATGGCTCCCGGTACGTTGCCATAGCATCCAACCAATCGGTCAAGATCCACATGGCGGACCCACTGCGAGAGCACATTGTCTGGGGTTTGAAAGTCCACCGGGGTCACCATCGTGATGAGATTCTTCACTTTCTGAGGATAGAGCGCGCTGAAGCACAGGCTGAAGGTGCCGCCCTGGCAGACGCCCAGAAGATTCACTCTGGACTCGTTTCGAACAGCGCAGACACTCTCCACGCACTCATTGATCATCCGGCTGATGTAGTCCGACAACTCCCGGTCTTTGTCGCTCTCGATGGGGTCTTTCCACTCAATCAAAAAGACATCGAGATCGAGGTCTAAAAGCCGTTTGATCGTCGATCGATCCGGCTCAAGATCCAGTACCCACGGTCGATTAACCAGTGCGTAAACGATCAACACGGCAGGTTTTTCCTTGGTCTGCGCTGCGCTTTGGTATCGCAGGAGACGAAATCCGTCTCCGCTCATGATGGTCTCGTGTTTAGATGTGCCAATCGCTGGCGCACCTATGGCGGCGAGCTGCTTGAGGCTCCGCGCCAATTCCTGAGTGAGTTTTTGGGCGTCTTGTGTAGGCGCGGCGGAGGGGTTCATGAAGAAGTCTTCCCTCGGCTCACGCGAGCGACTTTTTTCTTTGTCGGCCGCGTTTGGCTGCGGGCCTTTTTCTTTACGGGTCTGGATTCCGCTGCGCTGGATCGGGATTTTTTTGCCGACTTTTTTCGAGTGGTTTTTTCAGGAGAATGCTGAGACGCGACGCCTTGGGCCCTTAGCGCTTCGAGGTCCTCTCGAAGCTGTTTCTCCCGCGCTCTCGCTTCGGCAAGAGCCTCCTTCAACTCCCGTGGATCCTCCGGTTCAGGGGCTTCACCCAAGCCGTAGGCAAGGTGCAGGTCTACCTGAGCGTTAATCAGCTCGCCGATTAACGCCCCGTATTCATCCGTAGCCGCCCGCTCAGAAAAGAGTCTTTCGCCGACTTCGGCCCATCGGTCGTAAGCGGCGCGCAATGCTCCCGGCTCCGCGGGCGTTTGCGCGCTCGATTGAGACTGCGACCAGGTAGCCAGACCAATTTCAACCCACGCGGCCTGCAGCGCGCTCAACGCTTGACCGTAACGACCGATCGCTCGCCATTGCTCAGGGCTTATGCTGCTCCCCGGCGCGAAGGTCTGGGCGGTAGGGCTTTCCCCATGGGGCGGGTCTGTTGGGCTGCCCCCAGCGCCCGCTAGCCAATCGCTCAGTGAGGGAATAGGCAAAGCGCCATGGTTTTTGGAGGTAGCGAGGGTTTGGGAGCGGACCATGTCCTGCAGCTGGAGGAGCAGCGAGACCCATTCGGTCGGCAGAGCGGACGACATCGAGCGATTTTAGTCCACCGAGGAAGTGCTGAGCCGATGCGCCACCGTCCGGGCGCTTGTTTATTGTTGCTCTGCACCTATGGGTAAATTTTATTTTTGTACTACTAGAATCCCATTTATCGATATAAATAAATATATAAATGATTGAAATAAATAATAAAGATATATATTGAATAAATATGTTGCACCGCACAAAATGTTCTGATATTGTGCACTGCAACAAAACGAAATAACCCTGTTTTTCTTACAAACCGAGGACTTTAACCATGAACGCAAACATCACCGAAACTTACGAGACCGCCGCTAAAGCCGCCTCAAGTGCTGCCAACAGCGCCGGCCAACTCGTGATCAAGAACATCGAGAAAATGATCGAGCTGCAGATGGGCTCAGTGCGCAGCTACGCTGACGCGATGCTGACCAACGCCCGTGACGTGCTCGAAATCAAGGACGCGCAGAGCGCCCGCGCTTACTTTGAGAAGCAGCCGGAAGTGGTTCGCGGTCTGGTCCAGAAAATGGCAAAAGACTCTGGCGAGATGATGGAGCTTGGCCGCGCGTACGTCGATGAAGCGCAGGCCCTTTTCCGCCAATCCGCCGATGATTTCGGTGCCGTTGTCGAGACCAACGTCAAGAAGGCGTAAGCGGTCTAACATTTAAGGTGCTCCTCGGAGCGCCTTTGGTTACTTGAGCAGGGAAGGTCGGGCTATCCGATCTTCCCTGTTTCACATTCACAGTGCGCGCCTGCGTAAGGCTGCACTGAAAAGCTAAGTCGCCTGGTGCCGATATCGATATACAGCGGCGCGGCGGCATGTGTTAACTCGGGATCCTCACGGTCCCATCGAGAGGAATGATTCTCATGTCAGACGCAACCGAAGTGGTCATTGCCAGTGCCGCCCGAACGCCGGTCGGTGCCTTTAACGGCGCTTTAAGTTCCTTGCCCGCCAGCGAGCTCGGTCGTGCTGCGATCAGCGCAGCCCTGGAGCGCGCGAAGGTGGCTCCCGATGAGGTCTCAGAAGTCATCCTGGGTCAGATTCTGACCGCCGGAACGGGTCAGAATCCTGCTCGGCAGGCCGCGATGGGCGCAGGTATTCCCGTCGAGAAGACGGCACTTGTCATCAATCAGTTATGCGGCTCTGGCCTTCGGGCAGTGGCGCTCGGGTTCCAGTCCATACGCAACGGCGACGCCGACATCGTGGTGGCAGGGGGTCAGGAGAGCATGAGCCAGGCACCGCACTGCGCGAACATGCGCAACGGACAAAAGCTCGGCGCGTTGGAACTGGTCGACACCATGCTCGTGGATGGGCTGTGGGATGCGTTCCACGGCTATCACATGGGCAATACGGCAGAGAACGTTGCCAAGCAGTTCAAGATCGATCGGGATGCGCAGGATGCCTTCGCTGCCGCTTCGCAGCAGAAAGCAGAGGCGGCTCAAAAGGCAGGGCGGTTTGTCGATGAGATCACACCGGTCACGATTAAGGGTCGCAAGGGCGATACCGTGGTCGATACGGACGAGCATCCCCGTCATGGCACCACCATAGAGACCCTCAGTGGGCTTCGCCCGGCATTTGACAAAGAGGGCAGCGTCACGGCCGGAAACGCATCCGGCATCAATGACGGCGCGGCTGTGGCTGTGTTGATGAGTGCCGCTACCGCGAAGGCTCGTGGCATTACGCCCATGGCTAAAATTGTGTCCTGGGCGACCTCCGGTGTGGACCCGAGCATCATGGGTACCGGCCCGATCCCGGCAAGCCGCGCCGCATTGGCTAAGGCGGACTGGAGCATTGATGACCTCGATCTGGTCGAAGCGAATGAGGCCTTTGCGGCTCAGGCATGCGCAGTGAATAAGGAACTCGGCTGGAGCTCCGATATTGTCAACGTGAATGGCGGCGCTATCGCCTTGGGTCACCCCATTGGCGCATCTGGCGCACGCGTGCTGACGACGCTTCTTTTTGAGATGGCTCGCCGTGACGCGCACCGTGGCCTGGCCACGCTGTGTATTGGTGGCGGTATGGGTATCGCGATGTGCGTGGAACGCGCCTAACCGCAACTTCAGTTTTTAGGTACTTCAAAATCTTAGAGGAGTGAACAGATGTCACACACTGCAATTGTCACAGGTGGAACGCGGGGCATAGGCGCCGCGATCTCAATCGCGCTTCGTGAGGCGGGCCATCGGGTAGCCGCTACCTACGCCGGCAACGATGATGCCGCAAAAGCCTTCACCGCCGAGACCGGAATTAATGCCTACCGTTTTGATGTTGCCGATTTTGATCAATGCGCCGAGAACGTAGCCAAGATCGAGGGCGACCTGGGCGCGGTGGGAATTCTGGTGAATAACGCCGGAATCACTCGCGACGGTACCCTGCACCGCATGGACTTCAATCAGTGGAACGCAGTGCTGCAGACCAATTTGTCCTCCTGCTACAACATGTGTCGCGCTGTCATCGATGGCATGCGTGAGCGTAATTTCGGGCGGATCGTCAACATTGGTTCCGTCAACGGCCAGGCTGGCCAGTACGGTCAGGTCAACTACGCGGCGGCTAAGTCCGGAATCCACGGATTCACCAAAGCGCTCGCCCTCGAGGGAGCGGCGAAGGGGATCACCGTCAATGCCATTGCGCCGGGCTACGTCGACACCGACATGGTTCGGGCGGTCCCGGAGAAGGTGCTGGAGAAGATTATTGCCACGATTCCGGTGGGCCGTTTAGGTTACGCCAGCGATATCGCCCGAGCGGTCATCTTCTTGGTGGCTGATGACGCCACGTTCATCACCGGATCGACACTCTCCATTAATGGTGGTCAGCATATGTACTAAGGCGGTGCGCTGACCGCCCGGTGTTATTATTGCGCTGCACAATAAACGGGTCGGACCTGCTGTATGCGCACAATCAAGAAGTATCCCAATCGGCGGCTGTATGACACCGAAGTCAGCCGCTATATCACGGTTTCGGACCTTCGCCAGCTCATCATGGATGGCGAAGAGTTTGAGGTCGTAGACGTTGCCACCGGCGGAGACATCACCCGAACGGTTCTCCTGCAAATCATTAACGAGCAGGAGAGCGGCGGTCAGCCGCTCTTTACGACCGAGATTCTCACCGCCCTCATCCGAAATTACGGCGGCGCAACTCAGAAGATGTTCACGGATTATCTCGATCGGAGTCTGTCGCTCTTCATGGAACAGCAGCAGGCTTATCAGAACCGTTTCGCAGAATTTCTGGGCCAGACCTCAGTCGGCGCCATGTCGGAGATGGCAAAGCGAAACATGGAAGTCTGGCAGGACGTGCAGCAGAACTTCCTGCGCTCCGCCGGCTTACTGAAAAATCCGCCAAGCACGCCCCCCGGTACTGCCTCCAAGTCCGGCAAGAAGCCGACCGACAACTGAGATGGCCGCTAAAGGTCAGTCGGCCCGAAGCGGCGGCGAGATTCTCGTCGACGCACTCTCTAACCAGAACGTTCGCCATATCTTCTGCGTACCCGGTGAGAGTTTTCTCGCCGCGCTGGACGCACTACACCAGAACGCATCCATTACAACGGTCGTGTGTCGCCAGGAAGGGGGCGCGGCCATGATGGCCGAAGCGATGGCCAAGTTAACGGGAGAGCCGGGCGTTTGTTTCGTGACCCGAGGTCCGGGAGCGACCAACGCGTCGTCAGGCGTGCACGTGGCCGCCCAGGATTCCACACCCATGGTGCTTCTGATCGGCCAAGTCGGAACCGACGCGTTGTCGCGTGAAGCCTTTCAGGAGATTGACTACACGCGTTTTTACGGCGCGATCGCCAAACATGTTGAGCAGGTCTACGACCCTGCAAGATTGCCTGAGATCATGAGTCGGGCGTTCCACACGGCCTGCAATGGTCGACCGGGACCGGTCGTGGTGGTCCTGCCTGAGGATATTCTGCGCGAGCGTGCTGTAGTAGACGATGTCCCGGCCCGACAGCCTCTTCATGTGGAACCGTCCGCCGGCGATATTGCCACCGTGGGTCGCCTGCTTGCCGAGGCAAAACGACCCATGCTGATTGCCGGCGGGCGCGGCTGGACACAATCGACGCGCGTCGCGCTTCACCGTTTCGCCTCCCAGTGGCAGTTGCCTGTGGCTGCTGCCTGGCGGTATCACGACGTCTTCGACCATGCGGATGACCAATACATCGGTGATGTGGGAATCGGAATGAATCCTGAAATCGAGCGCGCGCTGCAGGAGGCTGATCTTGTCATCGCGCTTGGCGTTCGCCTCGGTGAGATGACGACCAAGGGCTACACGCGTCTTAAGGTGCCCGTGCCCGATCAGAAACTTATCCACGTATTTCAAAGTCACGAGGAATTGGGCCGGGTGTATTACCCGACGCTCGCCATCGCAGCAGGCGCCCCTGAGGTTGCGCAGGCGCTGGCCACGCTCACGGCGCCCGACGCTCCGGCATGGATTGATCATCTCAAATCTCTGCGCGGCAGTTACCTTGGATGGATTACCCCTAGCGGTAACCATGAGAGCGTTGATCTGGCGACCGTCATGTCCGAGCTTGATCGAATCGCAGCGCAGGATGCCGTCGTCTGTAACGGTGCCGGCAACAACACCGGGTGGCTCCACCGATTTTTTCGGTTCACGGGTGCCCGTCGTCAGCTGGCCCCAACCAGCGGCTCAATGGGCTATGGCCTGCCGGCCGCAATCGGGGCCGCGCTCGCGTACCCGGGCCGTCAGATCATCGCGGTCGTCGGAGACGGCGACTTGCAGATGACGAGTCAGGAGCTCGCAACGGTGGCTCAACAGCAGCTTTCGATGGTTATCCTCGTGGTGAATAACGCGATGCTGGGGACCATTCGTATGCATCAGGAGATGCACTATCCCGGACGGACCAGCAACACCGATCTTCATAATCCGGATTTCTGCAAGCTGGCCGAGGCGCATGGTCTCAGGGGAGAGCGCGTTACCGAAACAAAGCAGTTCGTCCCGGCGCTCGAAAAAGCGCTTACCGCGCAAGGCAGTACACTGATTGAGCTGGTGACCGGCCCCGAGGCAATCTCTCACACAGCGACCCTGAGCGACCTGCGAGCCCGCTCGCGATAGCGGTTTATCCACCCGTGCGTTAGCGGGATGTGTTGATAATTTTCTCTCTGACTGGAGAAACATAATGCTTTTGCAACTCGCCGCATGGCCGGAAATAGAGGATTACCTGAAGCGTTCGACAGCGATCATCGTGCCGATCGGATCTACCGAGCAGCACGGTCCCAATGGTCTGATCGGAACGGACGCCATCTGTCCTACCGCAATCGCAAAGCAGTTGAGCGCGCGCATCAATGTTCTGATCGGCCCGACGCTTGCGGTGGGGATGGCGCAGCATCACCTTGGCTTCCCCGGCTCCATCTCGTTTCGCCCGTCGACGCTGCTTGCGGTAATTCGTGACGTCGTGGAATCCCTTCTGGTGCAGGGATTCACACACGTTTATTTTTTAAACGGCCACGGGGGTAACGTGGCTACGGTGACCTCTGCTTTTTCAGAGATCTGGTCGGCTGCAAGTTTTGCCGGTGATGCGAAAGATGCGCCGCGGCTGCGATTGCGAAACTGGTATCTGGGTCCGAGGGTCAAAGCCTTGTCGGATGAGCTCTACGGCAGGGCTGAGGGCAGCCATGCAACCCCCTCGGAGGTTTCGCTCAGCTGGTACGCTCACCCGGAAGCCGTAAAAGCCGTATCGCTTGATCCTGAAATCGCACCCTCGGGTGCTATTCGAGACGCGGCGGATTACCGGCGCCAGTTTCCAGACGGCCGCATTGGCTCCAATCCGGGCCTTGCGAGCGTGGAACATGGAGAGCGGATTCTTGAGGC